>ERZ827108.32-NODE-32-length-223692-cov-10.541869_pt1 | contig 223692 bp, 228 predicted proteins | sample MGYA00519921_ERZ827108 | MGnify/ENA primary metagenome ERZ827108 (study PRJEB31778, sample SAMEA3449258) | human gut metagenome | biome: human gut; feature: human-associated habitat; material: faeces | place: United Kingdom | collected 2010/2012 ... | reverse complement strand
ATTATAATTTTTCTTTATTTTACCAATATATATTAAGAATATATAGATGTATTATTGTAAATTAAATCTAAACAAGATGCTATTATGTGCAATGTGCCAAACGAAAACCTTTAATTATGAATCAAAGTACTTGAAAATTCGTGATTATGCACTAATTTGATTAAGGCGGAAGGTTTTTTCTTGACATTTTTAATATAACAGTTTATAATATAGATAAATTGATTTTTATTATTTGCTTTGTAGCAAAAATTAAACTTTAATTCCAGAAAGGAGAAAAAATGACTGACAAGGAATTGCGTAAGCTTAAACGTGCTGAATTGCTGGAAATTATGTTTTATCTCCAGGAGGAATTAAGCAATGTGAAGCAGGAAAATGAAAGCTTGAGGGTACGTGTTGATGAATTGACAAAGGCTGCTCTTAACTCAAAAACAGAATTATCTGAAGATTGTATGCAGGAAATAATTCACGCTGTGAAGAATGCTGCAGAAAGCTGCTTTGTAAACGGACAGCAGCACAATGCGTCCGGCAGCAGTGAATGTAAAAAGGTCGGAACGGAGCAGTGAGACAGGCATGAACAGTGAGAAAATAAGGGATCTTCCTACGGCTGAACAGCTTGAATCTGAAATGAAGCGTATCAGATATAAAAGAGGATACTTAAAAACTTTGTATAATACAGTTGCTTCATTGCTTGTAGTAGCAGCGGTTGCAGTTTTGATATCAATGCTTTTTCTTCCGGTTCTTCGTGTTACAGGTGAAAGTATGTCTCCGACCTTGAATAATGACGAGCTTATAATATGCAATAAGCGAAGTAACTTTAAAAGCGGAGATATTGTGGCGTTTTATTTTAATAATAAAATTCTGCTTAAAAGAGTAATCGGAACTGCCGGTGACGTTATTGATATCAGCGAGGACGGTACGGTTTATGTCAACGGTGTGATCCTTGATGAACCGTATCTTAGTGAAAAAGCTTTTGGTGAGTGTGACATTGAATTGCCGTATCAGGTGCCTGATAACAGGGTTTTTGTTATGGGAGATCATCGTTCGGTTTCGATTGACAGTAGATCGTCTTCAGTTGGATGTATTGCAGATGAATATATTATTGGAAAGGTTATTTTGAGACTTTGGCCATGGGAATGTATCGGTATTGTTTAAAAGAATGTCTATTTTTTGATGATATACAATGTATAGATAAAAAAGCATTTAAGGGGGGAGTAATTCGTGAAGGAATTTCAGTCGATAATTCTTAAGTTTGTGAAGAATCATGAAAGACATAAGAAATATCTAGCTTTTCTTATGGCTCTTTCAATTATGGTGTCTTTTGCAGTACCGTTCAGTTTAATAATGCCGGCGATCAGTATGACGGCGGAAGATGCTCAGTATGCAGATGACATGCCTACGATGTATTCTGCCAGCGGAAAAGAAAGTCATACTACTCGTCAGCATCCGCATGGTCCGGCGAGACCAAATATTGATAATCCTTATTTCACTGGTGTGGCAAATGAGATTCCTGGTGCGGATGCGGATGGTAATCCGTCAAAGGATTTTACAAATAATATTACATCAACATCAGTTTGGGTGGTAGATGCTGATAAAGATAAATATCAAATTGAGCAATCGGGTAATTCGGCAACTATAAAGGTACCTGAGGGATCAGATTATACGAGCGTAAACTTGAGATTTGAGTTGCAGTATACGATTTCAAGTACGGAAAACGGTGTAAATACCGTTACAAAAGAACGCCCTTGTATCTACTATCAGCTGCCGGACGGCGTTACGGTTCCTAGTGAATATTATGGAAATGATAAGATTGTTATTGATGATGGAGTTACAGCCGGTTATTTTTCTATCAATGAACAAGGATTGATAGTTATTCAGTTTTTGGATTCTTATATTGATGATAAAATTGCTCACAGTCCAAACTTCACCGGTACAATAACTTTTAATGGTACAGTATCTAGAGATAACGATGCGGACGGTGACCGTGTTATAACAATAGGTGATCTTACACTTGATGTTCAGTTTCCGGACAAGAACTATTCTATTATAAAGTCCGGTTCTGTTAAGTCTGTTGATGAAACGGGAAAACCGTATATTGAATGGACAGTTTCTCTCTCTAGTTATTATAACCAATCATTGAACGGTTATAAACTTGTTGATGAAAAATTTAGGGATAGCGCTAATATTACAATTAACCCTTCAGGGCTGGGCAGCTTTGATGAAAATGGAAATTTTGTATTTGATGCTGATCCGCCTCGTGACGAAAACGGAGACGCAACCGTAACATTTACTTATAAAGAATACATTGATGATATAAATAAAGATTATCAAAGCGGTAATCTGACAAAAGAAAATGAAGCTAAACTTCTGAGTCCTGATTCCAGTACGGAAGTGGCTAAGGATAAAAAGTCGGTTACTCTTTTAAAACCGAATATATATAAAAGTGGTAAACCGGACTATGATGTTACCGGAGCACATGATAAGACAGTTTATTGGAATATAGATGTATCGAGTCCGTACGGAACTTCGCTTGAGGGTTATCAGGTTTCTGATGCTAAGTTTACCGATGCTCATAATATAAAAGTGACCTCCGGCGGAAAAGATGTAGCCTTTGAATTACAAGGAAACACAATTGTGTTCGGAGATGCGGCTCCTAGCTCGGTCGTTATTACATATGAACAGGACATTTCGGATATTATCAGCGGCGGCAATAATTATACAAATGTTGAGAATGCCGCAACGCTTCTTTATCCTAACGGAAATGAAGCTAATAAGGGTTCTACAAGTGTGAATTACAATTCTACTAATCCTTATAAACTTAATAAAAACGGTAGTCACAGTTATGATACAGGTTTAATTACTTGGACTGTAAACGCAACGCTTAATGACAGAAATAATAAAAAAATTACTTTGAACGGTTATGAACTGACAGACCCGTCTTTAGAGAATATTGATTTAAGTCAAATTAGTATTTCTTCAGCAAACTTTGGATATTCCGGTATGACGGCTGAGTATGACGCTCAAAATGATAAAATCATTTTATACGGTTATAACAGTAGTACTAATAAAAATGATATTAAACATGCTGAAATAACTAAGAATGGCAGTACTCTTACAATTACTGAAGCTGCTCCTTTCTCGGAAGTTCAAGATGAAAGTAAAGTACTCGGAATACATGATATTACATTTACTTATACTACTGAGGTAAAAAATGCCGGTGATGACGGTACTGAAGTATCAACTAATGACAGCGGTGAAAAGGTTATTAAAAACAGTGTCAGCGATAATCATGACAACAATGAAAACGGAGAAGTAACTATATCAACCAGAGAACAGCTTGTAAAAACACTTAAAAGCAATGCCAATGATATGGAATACGTCAGTGACATGACCGAGAATGAAGCAAAAATTTTGAAATGGGAATTGAATCTCATTCAGGATACGGGCTTTTCTTCCATTGATAACGATAAGGTTCTGGTAGATGTAATGAACGCTACAAACGGCGGTGATCATTACCTTAATATTGAAACGCAGAAAAACAATATTAAACTTTACGTTAAAAAAAGTGAGTCAGGTGAAGAAAAACTACTTACAGAAGGTTCTGATTATACTATTGAGTTTTATGATTCCTCCGGACAAAATGCCGATGAGATCACTGAAGGTCATGCAAAGCAGTTTAGAATTGAATTCAACAGCAATATAGATGACGAAGGCTATAAGTACATGCGTGTTGAATATGAAACTACTGCTGATGTTTCCGGAGTAAATAAGCCTGCCGAGGGTGAGTCCACTGAAAGCAAGTTCTCTAACAATGCAAGCTTTGGTAACAGTTCATCTGGAGATACTAATTATACATTTGAACTTCGTGATGATAACATGGTTGAAAATGTAAACATTTCAATCAAAAAGAACTGGGCAGGTGAAAATAACGATACTTCCGGAAGACCTCAAAGTATTAAATACATGCTTCAGCGTAAGCTTGGAACGAACGGAGAATGGGAAACTATTTATAAGAATTCCGATGGTAAGTGGGTAGCCATTGATGATTCTGCTGATGAAAGTGTTTATATTCAGACATTATCAAATGATGGCTACGGAAATTGGCACAGTTATGCGTGGAATGATTTACCTAAGGAGACGGCAGATCATAATGAGCTTTATTATTATCGTGCTGTAGAAGTTGATGTTCCCGATGGATATAATGTATCATATTCTAATGAGAATGGTATCAATTCCGGTGAGTTTACAATTACGAATACTAAGAAAGCCTCCATTGAAAAAATTGCTTTAGATAAAAACGGAAATCCGTTGCAATCCAATGAGTTAGCTTACAAGGATCTGCAAAAAACTACATACAACGGTACAGAATACTATGTATTTGGCTGGCAGATTAATTTGCCGAAGCGAGATGCCACAATAACGGATACTATTTCCGAAGATTCTGTTTTGTTGGAGGGATATGATTTAGGTGAAACCAATACTTGGGGAAACTCAGTGCAATATCCGCGTATATATACTGCAGATGGTTCTTCTTGGACTTTATTAAAAGATCAACAGGGTAGAGAACATTATAAATATTCTGGTAATACGATTGAATTTAAATTTTATGCCAATAACTCAAAAATTGTTTACTATACCGGTATTCCGGTTAGTACATTTGATAATTCATATAATGAGTCTAAGAGTTATCGTGTTGACAATACCGTTATCTATGACGGCGACAGCCAAACAGTTAGTGTTAATGTTGTTGAAAAAACAATTGGCGGTCCGGATATTTCCGATGCAGGTCTTTTAGGTAAGTCTGTAAATGACGAAGCCGGAACAAATGCGGATAACAACATATACGTAAACGGCGGTATAGTAAAATATGTTGTCTATGTAAATCCGGAGGGCAAAAAACTTTCAAATACTGATGAATACGATTTGACAGACTCATTTATGTTTGATAGTTATGCCGGTCTTTCGGCAGAGGAGATCATGGAAAAACTCTCCGCAAGACTTGATAATATTACTGTCGAAGAAGTAAACGCCGATTGGGATGAGAACGGAAATGTAACAGGCGCAACTGTCATACGTCCTCTTAACAATGGTGAATACAGATATACAGTAGATTATAATAATGCGTCAACAGAGTCAATTCCTCTAAACCTTATCTGCAATCGTTATGACCAAACTTTATATATTTATGACGCTGATAATGGTTATAAAACTCTTAATGAAGAAGCGTCTATAGAACTATTAATCAGTGGAACAGCAAATAAAACGGGATACTATTTGATTGACGGAAATAAAGTAACCCTTGATTTTGATTCAAACGGTCATGCAACATATGTTTGGAAAGGAAAGTTGGAATCAAATTATTCTAAACAACTTACAATAAAAGAACAGAAAATAAACGGTTCCGGTGAATGGGTTGACTTAGAATGGAATGATGATAAAACTTTCCAGGATGCTGCGATTCAGAACGCAAGTTATGAGAAGATGACAAGTTTCTCTGCTGCACAAATTAATCTTACTGTTCCTGATGAAACGGCTCTTAAAATTACTTATTCATATAAGCTTTCTAAGGATGGTATAGATCTGGGCACCAGAATCAATGGTGTTGCATGGGGCGGAAACGATATATTTACTGCTTCAAATTCAATTTCATTGAATACCGGTAATGCTCAGGCAACTGATTCGACTGATGATAAGTCATTTATTGTAAACAGTACTGCTGCAACAGTTACAACAGGTAATTTACCGCAGATTGTTAAATATGATGTAAATGATTATAGTTTACAGTTGAATGCCGGCTTCTTGATTGCAAAATATGAAGGAGATAATAATTGGAATTATGCTGTTAAAGATCAATGGCAGAAATATGACAGCGGAACATGGGTCGATATTGACGAAAAGGATGCACAATCCACTGATAATATCAGGCACTCTCTTACATTTGATGCATTGGCTGAAGGAAATCAAGTTCCTGATGGAGCTGTAACAATCAATATAAAGGGAGAACCTTATAAGGTGGATTTAAATGACGGTGATTTTTATAAGATTATAGAAATAGTTCCGCCTGATGGATATGAGGGTTCTAATCTAACATTCACCGATGAATATCCTGACTTGAAATCATTATTGATCGCATATGCCGAAAATCCGGACAGTTTTAAGGACAGTGATTATTATAACTTCTTAAAGAACTTCGTTTCCACTCACTATATTGAATATGGAACGAAAAAACTTTCACAATATCCGGATGGTGTTACATCGTCAAATCTGATTAAAGTAAGTACGGGCGGTTCTGCTAATATTTACGATAATCAATTGATTAATGTTAAATCCGAGAAAACGTGGGATAGAGAAGATCACTTTAAGGCTAAGGTAAAAGTTGAACTTTTATGGTCTTACACAAAATCTCCTACGGGCATACCGACTGATGCAAAGCAAGCAAATGCTGAATCATTGGGACTTCTTGACAGCAGCTTTAGCTATGAAAAAGAAATATTATCCAATGAATCCGCTATATGGGAGGATTTGCCCAGTGGTATAAACGGCAGACCAATTTACTACTATGTGAAGGAAACCGGTTATACGCTTGATTATACTACAGGAAATGCAGGTTGGTATAATCTTCAGTCTGACGGTACTTATAAGAATGAATCCGGAGAGATCGGATCATATAAACCGATCTACATCGGAAATGCTTTGAATAAGGGCGATAAAGACAGTGATGACTCTACCGGAACAGTTTCTATTAACAATACAGAAGGTCTGACTGTTAAGAAACTATGGGTTTATTCAAACGGTACTCCAATGGAAGCGGAAAGTATTCCTTTAGACAAGATAACTTATAAGCTTTATGGAATAACCCAAAATTCACAGCAAGTTGAGTTATACACCGGTACTTTGACATCTGATGGAAATTGGAAAGAGGTTGTTCCATCTGAATATCTCAAGGATGAGTATGTTTCATATAGAGTGGAGGAATATCTTGAAGATCTGACAGCTGAAGAAAAATTACAACTGTATGGATATAAAATCAGTTGTACGGGTGTATCAAACGGAAACACTGGTGAGTTTACCATTACCAATAAAAACAATACGCCTTCAGAAATTGAAGTTAATGTTGAAAAGGAATGGGGAGACGGAAACGAACTGCATCAATTGGATAGTATTAAGATAAAGCTTTATAAATCGCCCAGAAGTTTGTCTGATAAGGAAATTGAAGCGTTATCGAAAGGTACATTGCCATCTGATAATACAGTTTCTGCTGTGGAAAATGGCGAAGTGACACTGTATGCAGGAAATCAGTGGAAACATACATGGAGCGATTTAGCTTACAAAGATGAAAATGTCAGCAGGTATTTTTACTATCCTGTTGAAATTGATATGACGGTTTCGGATACTTCAAAACAATATACACCGTCATATGCTAGGGCTGATAAAGCTGCAACACAAAGTGTTAAAATCCGTAATACAGTTCCCGGCGGTCTTACTGTAAATAAGAGTTGGGTCAATGACAAAGGTGAAGAAATTACCAATGGACTGCCTGAAGAAATCGTTGTAGAGTTATATAAACGTCTGCAAGGCAGTGCAAGTTCCGGTGGTGACGATACATCTTCAAAGAATTTACCATCAAGTTTGAAAGTCATATCAGTAGGCGATTCAATTACCGATGGATTTTGGACATCGTCAGATGACTATCCTCATAGATTAGAAAGCTTATTGAAGAATGATGGTGTAATTCAAGAGGTAGGTAATTACGGTATTAGCGGTCAGGTTGTTTCGGAGATTTCATCTCGTATAAGTAAACAAGGCTCAGGTAAATGGAGCCAAGGCGTTGACTATATTGATACCAATGTAATGTGTATAATTGCAGGTACTAACGATATAAATAAAGGTAACTGGGAACTTTATGGAGAAGATAATACAGAAAGAAAAGCAAAAATGAAAGCGGCTGTAAAGCAAATGATTCAGACTGCTTATCAAAACGCTAATACATCTGATTTTGTTGTACTCTTAGGTTGTGTTCCATATGAAGATTTTGTTAATTCTGACGGTTCGGTAGAAACAAATATCAACTATTGCAGTGCTCATACTGCATTGGCTAAATCAGTTGGCGTTAGTTGGGTAGATGCTTCTATGGGTGCAGAAAAAGCACAGGAATTTGAAAATGGAATCAACAAAATGATTGATTCTTATAATGACATGCTGAAAGAAGTCGTAAGTGAACTGCAACAAGACGAAGCTACAAAAACAATAAAATTTGTTGATGCTTATGCTAAAAAAATTAAGGATAATGAGTTATTATATGATGGAGTACATCCGGATTCTAATGGTTATGTTGAGATAGCAAACGCTTTTTATGATGCAATAAATGTTTATTATGGTGTTACAAGTTCTACAATGTCAACCAATGCTCCTGTAAACATTGATGATTGTCCGACTGATTTGACAGAATCAGAAAAGGTTGGAGAATATACAATTACCCCTGATGAAAATGGTAATTGGTCTCTGACTATCAGCGATCTGGAAAAATCAGACGGAAAAAATGATTACGTTTACTACATTAAGGAAAAGCCTGTCAACGGATGGGATACAAGCTATAAGGCGAATGGTCAGATAATCAGTGATGAGGATATGTCACCGATTACCTTAATCAACACAAAGGTTACAGAATCCTTAGACATTACGGTTAAGAAAAAATGGAATGATGGAAACGGTAATGGTCGGCCGGATAGTTTGACATTGCAGCTACAGCAAAAGCTTGGTGAGAATGGTGATTGGAACAATTATGATTATCCAACTCCGTCTCCTGATCCTGAATGGACATATTCTTATGCTGATCTACCTTCTGAAAATGATTCCGGAGAAAAATATTATTACAGAGTTGTGGAAGTCGTTCCTGATGGATATGTTCTGACTTCTGAAGTTAATAATGACGGAATTTCTATTGACAGTGAGGATAAGACCGTTGAATTAACTAATACTATTACTCTTAGTATGAAAATCAAAAAGGAATGGGCAGACGGTCAAAATCACGAAGCAGATTCAGTTACGGTTAATATTCATCGGTCAACAAATCCGAGTGATGCGCCAATAGTAACTACAATTTCTGCTGAAACTCAAACTACCAGCACTACTAAAAATACAACTACGACAACAACCATTAAAACTGTACCATCATCAACACCAACAAATACAACATCCTCTACAACAACATCTACGTCAATATCAACAACAACTTCTGTAGTCACCACTACTATCACTACCACAACAACTAGTGGCGGTGGTGGAGATGTAGTTACAGGTACGGCAGACTTAAGTTCGAATCGTTCAATTAAGTTGAATTCTAGTAATCTAATTATGCAGATTGATGTTATGGTTCCAGAATGGAAAGATTGGGGTGGTGTTGCATTTAGGTTAAAGAATTCTGGTAAAGAAATTGTTGCTGCTGGGGCAGGATATGGATACTCTAATTGGGATACCAGTAAATGGGAAGCAGATTCTAATTTTTCAAATAATATTCCAGATGGTGCTGAGTGTATTTTAGATAAAGCAGGTACTGTTACAATAAAGTTTGATTCCTTTATTCAAGCCGATGAATTGTATTTCGAAAAAATGGATCAATATAGCTTTGTCTCTTATACCGTAACTTACGCTTCTTCCAACACATATTCACTTCGCAGATCTGCTTCTTTCTATAGCAGCAGAGCAAATGACGCTTTAGTCGGCGAAGCTGAATGGACTGGAAATACAGCCTCAATTACGCTGAAATTCACTGATAATTGGGAAAAACTTATTACAAACCTCCCTGCCTATGATGAAGAGGGAAATCCTTACTACTATTGGGTAGAGGAAGATGAAAAGAGTGCGGCTGGCTTTGAAGTCTCCTATAAATATGATGACGGCGATAATGATACAGATTTCTGCATCAACGCAATAAATCCGGGAGATAATCCAACTGCAACAATCAGAAACAAAGTAGTTAATACTTCTGTTACCATGCCTTCTACCGGCGGAAAAGGAACAACATGGTATTATATCACGGGCACAGTAATTTTGCTGAGTTCGTCCGCTGCTTACTATCTTATCAAACGGCGATGGAAATTTGCCGAAAAATAAACAAACGCTAGTGGGATCTGCGGCATGAGTACATATCGTGCTCACCGCAGTACCACAAAAAAATAAAATTATATGATCGGAGATTTATTATGAAAAAATTCAAGAAACTCAATGCTGTTATCACAGCAACTTTAATGGCAGCCGCTCTTTCTGTTCCAATGACTTCTTCACTTTCTGTATCAGCAGCTATTGGCGATAATTCAATCACAGTTAAGGCCGGTAATGACAAGATGACACATAGTGCTGTAGCAGCATATCAGGTATTTGCAGGTACATATAACGATGCAGACTCAAACTTGACTATTACCGGTTGGGGTGATGGCATCAATGTAACTGCTTTCATTACAGCTATTAAAGCTGATGCAACAATCGGAAGTTCATTTGCTGGTGAGATAACAAATGATGCAGCAGGTGCACAGGCAGTAGCTGACATTGTTGGCAAATGGACTGACAATTCAGATGAAGCAAATGCATTTGCTAAATTGGCAGTTGCAAACGCTGCAACAAAGTCCGGTACATATAGTGAAGGTGTAATCAGCGGCATTGCTGACGGTTACTATGTAATGGCTGACGAGTCAGCAGCTACTGCTACAGATCCAACAGGCTCTGCTTTTACTCTTGGTCTTTTACAGGTAGTTGGCGGAGAGAATGTAGAAGTAACTACTAAAATTGATTATCCTACTGTTGTAAAGAAAGTTCAGGAAGATGATAAAACAGATGATGGCGGTTATGGTGCAGGCTTCAATGACGTAGCTGACTGGGACGCTAATACAGATGTTCCATTTAAAATCATTGCTACAATGCCTTCAAATATTGATGAGTATGATCACTATTACATGAACTTTACAGATACGCTGGATGATACATTTGGAAATCCTGAGAATATCGTAGTTACTGCCGGTACAAAAACTTTGGTTAAGGATACTGATTACAAAATTGAAACTACCGGAAACGATATGAATATTGTTATCATGGATCTCAAGGGTGTTGATGGTCTCACAGTTGATGATAAAACAACTGTAACTGTTACATATACAGCTAAGTTAAATGTTAGTGGAGCTAACTTAGCAATAATAGGCCATGACGGTCAGGAAAATAAGGTAAAGCTTGAATATTCAAACAATCCTAACAAAACAGGTGACGGTTCATCTAAACCTGATGATACAGGTGAAACTCCTGAAGATAAGGTAATTGTTTTTACTTATGAACTTGACATTACTAAGATTGATGGAGCTACAAAAGCAACAATTGAAAATGCACAATTTAAACTTGGTAATGATAAAAATCAATGGGCAACAGTTAATGAAGCCGGTTACTTTACAGGCTGGGTTGATAATGAAGCATCTGCAACTGTACTGAAGTCTGATGCTAATGGTATTTTCAAGGTTATCGGTCTTGATGACGGCAGCTACAAATTAAAGGAGCTTAATTGGTCAGAAGAATATAACATTCCTGAGACAGCATTTGAGGCAGTGATTGATGCTAATACATTGTTTACACAGGATGATTATGCTAATGCTTCGGCTGCTTTAATAGAATTAACAGGTAGCGTTAATGGTAAGGACGATACTGGCGCAAATGCAGATGATGGTATAGTAGCAGGAACCATCGAAAATAACAAGGGAACAACGTTACCATCAACTGGCGGTATTGGTACAACTCTCTTCTATGTAGGCGGTGGATGCGTAGTTGCTCTTGCAGGTGTAGCTCTCATTACAAAGAAGCGTATGAACAATCGTGAAGATTAATTTTAAGAAGTAAAATTTTGTTATAGCCTTAAATTCCTGCCGGTGAAGTTTTTTGCCGGCAGGCATTAGGGAGGGTTCCATGAGAAGAAAAAAGGCAAATGTGATTTCTACAATTGTATTAATAATAATCTTACTGGTGGGGCTCTCCGTAATGCTTTATCCGATAATCAGTAATTGGTGGAATTCCAAGGTTCAGACTCGTGCAATCGCAAATTATAATCGAGTCGTTGCTGAATTGGATGACAATGAAACCGAACGTATAATTGCCGAGGCACGTGATTATAATAACCAACTGGCACAGTTACAAGCTCCATTTTCACAGTACAATAAAATTTCCGGTTATGAAAATATTCTTGATATTTCGGATTCCGGAATTATGGGGTATATTTCAATTCCGGCTATTAAGGCAGAGTTCCCGATATATCATGGTACAGATGAAGAAGTCCTAAACATCGCTGCCGGACATTTACAGGGTTCTTCATTTCCGGTAGGAGGAAGCGATACTCATGCAGTTATTTCGGCACATAGAGGATTGCCTTCTGCTAAGCTTTTCAGTGATCTGGACAAGATGGTGGTTGGAGATACATTTACGGTTACTATATTGGATGAAGTTCTGACTTATGAAGTGGAAGAAATTTTTATTGTTAAGCCTAATGAAATGGAAAAGCTTGCTATTATTCCAGGGGGAGATTATATAACGCTTATGACATGTACTCCTTATGGTATTAATACTCACAGATTACTGCTTCGTTCTCACAGAATAGATACAGTTTATGGTCAGAATTTTAAACTTACTTCCGATGCAGTTCAGGTAGATCCTATGCTTGTTGTTCCGGTTATTGCTGCACCATTGATTATCATTTTATTGATTTTCTGGATTTTCGGCGGAAAATTAAAAAAGAAAAAATCTATTATAAATAGAAATACATTATATAGGCTTCCAAGTCAAAAGGAGGAGGGTGATTAATATATGCATATGAAAATTTGCAGGAATTTTGGAGCTGCGTTATGTTTTGTTGGGGTAATATTATGGTTGATGGCAGGATTAATGCTGAGTGTTTCAGCAGATTCAGCCGCTAACAGTTTGACACTTATTTGTAAAACTGAAAAGGTAACCCTCACTGGTATGCATTGGGACTTATATCGAGTCGGTTCACGTAAGGGAGGCAATTTTGTTCTTGAGGGGGATTTTGCTAAGTATCCTGTTTCATTAGAGGATATGTCCTCGTCAGCTGTTACTGAGGCGGCGAAAACTTTGGAAAATTATGCAGTCCTTGATAAAATACCGGCTTTGGATCAGGGTGAAACCGGAATAGACGGTTTATTAAGATTTGATAATCTGAATTCGGGATTGTATATGGTGTGCGGTAAAAATATTCAAGTTGGGGATACAATTTATATGCCGTCAGCAATTTTGATTGAAATTATGAAATCTGAAGATGGTAAAAATGTTGATTTGGACGCTTATCCAAAGTTATCAACAAAGACCGCTTCAGGGGAAAATTCAAAATATGCTGTAAAAAAGATTTGGGAAAATGATGAAAACGCTCTTGAAAATAGGACGGCTTCAATTAGTGTTGAAATTTATGGTGATGAAAAGTTATATGAAACTGTGACTCTTGATGAGTCTAATGATTGGACTTATCTGTGGATGGCAGAATCAGACATTGATTGGCGTGTAAAGGAAGTTAAAGTTCCTGAAAATTATACGGTGGTTTATAGTTCAAATGAAAAACAGTTTGCGATTGTGAATACTTACAGTGAGAAAACACCTAATCAAACTACTGTTTCAACTACAGTAGCTTCTGGTGGGTCTACAAGACCGACAGTTATAACTACAAATCCTTCAAACGGTTATTCGAATGTTACAAGTAACACTAATACAAAGCTTCCGCAAACCGGACAGCTTTGGTGGCCGGTTCCTGTTATGGCATGTGGAGGAGTGATATTCATAACTGTAGGAGCACGTTTAAAATCAGGAAACAAGAGGGATAACTAATGAAAAAAATGCATGGACGCTTGTGCATTATGATTGGGGCAGCGTTGCTTTTAGCGGCGTTGTCCCTTGTTTTGTACAATTTAAATAAAGACAGTCAAGGCGGAAAAGCATCTCAGGAGCTTCTTGCAGAATTAAAATTAGAAATGCCGCAAATTTCTAGTGATGACGGAAACTTATCAAATAATGATTTATTCAAAGAGTATGAAGATGATGAACCTGATCAGGATAACTTTATAGAGGTAAATGGAAGGATCTATGCAGGAGTAATTTATATTCCGTCCCTTCAATTGGAGCTTCCTGTACTCAGTGAATGGAGCTATGATAATTTGGATATTTCTCCATGTCGCTACTCAGGATCAGCTTTTAAAGGAAATCTTATAATTGCAGCGCACAATTATCGTTCCCATTTTGGCAGACTACAAGAGCTTGGAAGTGGAGATACTATTATTTTTACAGATGGTAAAGGAATTGTATATGAGTATGAAACTGTTCAGACTGAAACTGTCGATGGCAGAGACGTTGAAGCAATGGAGCTTGGTTCAGAGAATAATTGGGACTTGACATTATTTACATGCACTCTTAGTGGTCAAAGCCGAGTGACAGTGAGGGCAGTGCAGACAAATAATTGAAGAGGTACATATCAAATATAAAAACTGTCAACATAAAAGGTATGTTGACAGTTTGTTTTTAATATGAATTAGCCCGCAGAAGTATTATTACTTTTGCGGTTATTTGTTTTTGTCTTTTTTTGGCATTCAAGGCGTTATTTTGGCATTCAGGGTAAAAGTATTGATTTTTATATAATTATTTTGTATAATAAAAATACAAAAATAATTTATAGGATTATGATTATAAAAATGATAAATATTTTTTAGCTAATAGGGTAATCGGCTTATTTGCTGAATATTCTAGGGATTTTATTTACGAGTTATATTTAGAATGCTGATTATTAACTACGCATTATTCCCCAAAAAGCTAGATTTATGTTCGAATTATGTAAGGTATCTTGTGTTTCAGGATATGGTTTTTGAATTTTGGAATAGTATATATAATGATTTAGTAATAATGAATGCGATTAATGAAATCTTAAGTAGGTAGGTGTATTATGGAGAATTTTTTAACTAAACGCTATTATTTAAATTCAAATAATATGATGGATGATATTGTAGATTCTCTTGGAGATTGTTTAGTGCAAGCTGCATATCTGGTTTTAAAGAGTAAATATGGTTTGCGGCGGGATGATTATAAAGCATTTTTAAACGAAACTACAGTAAAATTGATTGTTGATTCAAATAATGATTTGATTTCTTTTGAAACAGTTGAAAACATGTTTGATAGGGAAGTTTTCTCTATTAATAGCAATTCGCAAACGAATCAAAATACAGTAGAAACGGTGTCGAGTGTTTTGAAAACAGGGGACATTCCGGCTATTGCAACGATTATAGAGAGATTTCCTTTTTCTGCTTTTTATGATATTAATTATAAATTAAATATAAGACGAACAGGACATGTTTTTATTATCGTTGGTGAGGATGAGGAGAATTTCTTTTATGTTGATAATCCTAGTGTAATATCATATAAGCAATATGTTGCTTATGAAAAAAATAGAGGGATCGGAATTATTGCAAAGAAGTTTTTTTATGAGGCAACTAAAGATTATTGCGATGTACTTACATTTAAGTTTAATAAGAATGTTATTGATTATTATACTAAGCATCCACAAGAAGCACTGATTAATTCAAAAGATAACTATTTTAAGAATGAAGTTTATTATGGTAACTTTATTGAATATTTTGGACGGAATGCTCTGATAAAATTGATTGAATTGTTTGAAACGGAAAATCTGCGCTTTGATGCCCTGGCTCCATCAGAAGACAGAGATATGATTACATATTTCAATTGGAAATTGTGGAATATAAAAGGTCGAAGAAATTTACAAAGATATTACTTGGAGCAAAATAATAATAACAATGCGTTAAAATTAATAAAATCATTAAAAGAATCAATAAAGCATTGGGATTTACTATATAAGATTTTATATAAAGATTACTTACAAGGTGCGGTTATTATGGGGAAAAAATATATTCCGGTTATTGAAAATGTTATTGCCGTTGAAGGTGAACTACATGAAGCATTGGTGAAATATTTGAGTTTGGAAAGCTAAGGAGTTTTTGATAACAATTGAGAAGGGGAAGTGTCCTTGAAAATTATTAAAATTGAATTGACAAAAAACATAGATAAAAAAGAGTTTATTAAAAATATAGGTTTTGTTTCTGAGGTAATATTAGATTTTAGTGTAAAGAACAGTACTTTAATTGTAAAAGTTTCAGATAATGCAGATGAAAACCAAGTTGAGCATGATTTGAAATTATATGCAGAAAAGTTTATATTGCCGGATAAAGATAAAATAATTTATCATTATAATGATAGTACCAGGTATTATAATGATGTTTTTAATAAATACAAACAGTGTTTTCATGACTTTGGTTGCGGTAATATCGCATTAAGTGGAGCAGCAGAATTTTTATTTAGATTTTTTGACGAAAAATTTGAACGTATTGCAATGGAGCATAATGCACACTGTAAGGTATATCCAACGTTGCTTCCGGTAGATGCATATAAGAAAACGGGATATTTAAAGCATTCTCCGCAATATGCAATGTTTTGTTGCAGCACGTTTGAAGATATGAGTAATCTTGAAAATTTGGATAAAAATATTGATGCTTATAACTGGTCATCAGTGTTGAAAGATCCTATACATGCGTTATCGCCGTCAGCTTGTTTTCATACATATTTAGAATATGAAAATATGACTTTAGATACAAATTCAGTAGTTACTTTTAATCAGAATGTATTTCGAAATGAAGGAAGATTTAATTATTCAGAGATTGGTAGATTAATGGGTTATCATGTAAGAGAAATTGTTATGATTGGTTCTGCTGATTTTGTTTCGAATATAAGAAAAAGAATTTTAGATACAGTGATTATTTTGCTGAAACAATGGAAAATGTGTGCGAAAGTTTGTGTTGCATTTGATCCATTTATAATACCTAAAATGCAAAAATTTAAAAAGATTCAGAAATCAGAAGAATTGAAGTATGAAATTAGATTGAATTGTTCTAATGAACATGAAATCTCTGTGGCTTCGTTTAATTTACATGGATCAGCTTTTACGTCACCTTTTAATATCAAAATTGCAAATATAGATAATACAGTTACAGGTTGTATTGGATTTGGATTAGAAAGATGGGTAATAGCGTTTATAAGTCAATTTGGTATAGATATAAATAATTGGCCTGATGAGATTAAAAATGCTTATAAAAAGGAGCAAAAAGATGAATAATAGTATATATGATATAGTTGCAAAAAATGTAAAACAAATTTTTGATGAAGAAAACATATCTGTTATTGTTACGTATGAAACCAAATTGGATAGAACTTCAGGTATAGATTCACTAAATTTATTAAAATTAACTTTGCGTATAGAGGAAGATTTAGGTATAAATCTAGATGATTATTTAAATCTTATTCATTCTGTCGGTACTGTAAGTGAATTGGTTTCCGTTATTGAAAAAGCAATAGAAGATTGATGTGCTCCTATTGCAGCAGCTATTAAAAGTGTTTTAACTCTAATTATAACGCCGCAAAGTTCGGTTTGATTTGGAACATTTCCGATGCTTCTCTGGGTACTGAAGAATTAGCACATATGGAAATTGTTTCAGCAATATTATATCAATTAACAAGAAATCTAACACCTGAAGAAATTAAAGCAAGCGGCTTTGACACTTATTTTGTTGATCATACCACAGGCATATATCCTGTTGCCGCTTCCGGAACACCGTTTACAGCAGCGTATTTTCAATCTAAAGGTGACCCTATAACTGATCTTGTGGAGGATATGGCGGCAGAGCAAAAAGCACGTTCCACCTATGATAATATACTTCGTCTTGCAGATGATCCGGACGTACGTGATCCTATTAAATTTTTACGTGAAAGAGAAATTGTTCATTTTCAGAGATTCGGCGAAGGTTTGCGTATTACACAGGATAATCTTAATTCAAAGAATTTTTATGCATGTAATCCGGCGTTTGATAAACAATGCGGAAAAAATTGCAGACGATAAATTATGTTTTTATTTAAATAAGGCAGATACGGAGGTATCTGCCTTATTTTTATTAATTACTATAAATAACTGTCTGCTTGTTCAAGGCAGATGTTTTAAATATAATGATATCGTTTTCTCATTTTTATAATAAATATTATTGTTATAATCATTGACATTATTTCCGCTGCAACAATAGATATCCATATACCGTCAATTCCAAGAAAAGCAGGTAGTATCAACACTGCTGCTATCTGAAATACCAAAGTACGCAAAAATGAAATAAGAGCTGAGATAAGTCCGTTGTTAAGCGCAGTAAAGAAAGAGGATCCATAGATAGAAGTTCCCGCAAATAAGAAAGAGAAAGAAAAAATACGAAATCCTCGAATTGTTAAATTTATTAATTCGGCATCATAACCTACAAACAAATTTGCCAGCGGATAAGCCAGAATTTCTGCAAGAACAAGCATGCATAATGAGAAAATACCGATAATAGAAAAACTTTTCTTTAAGAGACCTTTAAGCTCGTCATAATTATCGGCGCCGAAATGATATCCTGTAATAGGCGCTGTACCCACGGAATATCCAATAAATGCTGCAAGAAAAATCATATTGACATACATCAGAACACCATATGCTGCAACACCGTTTTCTCCGGCATATTTCATCAGCTGTGCGTTATAGAGCATGTTTACAATTGACATTGAAATATTAGTCATTAATTCGGATGAACCGTTTGTACACGCTTTAATAAGCGCTTTTTTATCAAATTTAGTCTTTGTCAGACGAAGAAGACTTTTATTCGGACGGCTGAAGTAAATCAGAGGAATAATACCGCCGACAGTCTGACTTATTGCAGTTGCAGCAGCGGCGCCGGCTAATCCCCATTTAAATACTGCAATAAAAAGAGCGTCCAGTATAATGTTAGTTAAGCCTGCCGCAACCGTTACTCCAAGACCAAGCTGAGGTTTTTCAGCAGTAGCAAAAAAGCTTTGGAATTCATACTGAAGCATATAAAATGGGAGTGCAATAAGAATAATTCTGCCGTATATAATGCAGTCTTCAAGCATTTTACCTTCTGCACCCAGGAACGATGCGATTGGACGAATGAAAATCATTCCTATAACAGCTATTGCAATACCGCTGATTGCAGTTACATAAACGAACAGTGAAAACAGCCGTTTGGCTTTATCACGGTTGCCTTCTCCCATAGTTTTGGAAATCAGCGCACTGCCGCCTGTACCGAACATAAATCCGACGGCGCCCAGGATCATAAGAAACGGCATAATAAAATTTACTGCTGCAAACGGTGTTTTTCCTACAAAGTTTGATACGAAAAAGCCGTCAATAACACCGTAAATAGATGTAAAAACCATCATTATGATTGACGGTAATGTAAAACGAAGCAGCTTTTTATAAGTGAAATGTTCTGAAATTTGTATATTCATTCAAAATTCCTCCGTAGATAATACTTTGCATATTCTGCAATAAGGGGCGTTAAATCCTTGATATTCATACCTGACGTATTTACGCACAGATGATAGCCGGATTTGTCTCCCCAGTCAATATCAGATACAAGCGCATGACTTTCCGCTCTTCTGCGGTCTATGCGCCGAATTTGTTTTTCAAGTTCGCAGTCGGAAACGTCTGAGGAATTGTTGTCACGTTCACGGCAGCGCTTGATTTTTTCTTTCATATTTGCATAAACAAAAATATTAAACGGTTTATATTCCTTTAATATTTCATTTGAGCTTCTGCCGACAATAACAAAATCTTTGTTTCTGGCTGCAATTTCTTTAATAATTTTATGCTGCTGCGCAAGAAGTACGGCTTTATTGTTTATATCTGAGGAATAGGAAAAGGTACGTCCGAATGTCAGCGGAAAGCTGTGTATACTTCCGTTATTTATGATTGATTCAATATACCGTTCGTCCATTTCGGTGTTTTTTGCAATGGCAGTTAGTATTTCACGGTCGTAATAGTTCATATTTAAAATATCTGATATTCTTTTTCCGATTTCCCGTCCGCCGCTTCCGAATTCACGGCTTATTGTAATAATTTTCATAAGTAACCTCCATTATGAATTTTTGTCTTTACAGATAAGGCAATTTTTTTATTTGCTGTAAAAAGTTTTCATTTCTGTTTCAAGTAAATCGGCATACTGATTCATAGTATCAATCAGCATTTCAACCCGTTGTGTACCCATTTTTTTAAGAACTCTTATTTCACAGTCTAAAAGCGGGGTGACGATTTTGTTTGCATAATTTATTCCCTCTTGAGTCAGCTTTATTATTTTACTGCGTTTGTCGTTTTCATCAGGTATAAGTATAATATATCCTTTTTTCTGAAGCTCAGTAATAACGGTATTGACGGTTTGCTTCGGCATACCGTAATTTTCTACCATTTCCTTTTGTCTGTTGACTCCGGATAAATATAACATATACATAATTCTGGAAACATAATTGTTTACTCCCTGTTTTTTAGCCCATTTTTCGTATAAATAATCGGTTCTGTCAACAGCGGAAGTAATGGCTTTAATGGATTTATCCCAATTGTTCATAATATCACTCCAAGTAATTTTGTCCGTGTAAAGACTATTATAGTACTTGCACGGACTTTTGTCAAGGGGAAATTTTATTCAATTCTTGTATTGATTTACGAAAAATAAACGTATGGAAACTATATTCAAAAAAATTTTATTATTTATTTGTGCATTATTAATAAAATTATGATGTTAAAGAGTTACAAAACAGAAATTTTTTTTCAAATCTCTTGTTTATTATCTGAATATCGGTTATAATATTTGTATAAGAAAAAAAGGGGGCTGAAGTTTCCATGTGTGATAAAACTATGACCTTTTCTGTAAATGATGAAAAGGAACTGGAATTAAAGAAAAATCTTACTATTATTTATGATGCGCTGATTCAAAAAGGCTACAACCCCATCAATCAAATTGTTGGTTATATTCTTTCGGAAGATCCGACGTACATAACCACATACAATAATGCAAGAAGTCTGATACGCCATATTGACAGAGACGAGCTTTTGCAGGTGTTGGTTAAGTCTTACCTTGATGAATAAAACTTCATAAATTTTCTTTAGAGTGTTTTTGTCTTTAAATCTTTATAATCTGATATGTATCCGTGCACATACGTTTACATGGTCGGACTTTATACAGCGTAAAAAATCCCCGAATGCATTTATTTTGCATTCGGGGATTTAATTGTTATGGATATAATTTTTATCCCTTATATTTTTCTGACTGAGCTTCGATCAGTTCCTTATCATCGAAATAATTGATTTTCATGGCATTTTTTACATCATTTAAGGTTTCAGCAGCTTTTTCTCTTGCTTTTACACAGCCTTTTCTGAGAATTTCATAGATATACGGAATATTTTTTTCCAATTCTTTTCTTTTCGCTCTGATAGGTTCAAGTTCTTCTTCCAGAACGCAGTTTAAAAACTTCTTTACTTTTACATCTCCCAGACCGCCTCGCTGATAATGAGCTTTCAATTCGTCAAGATCGGTATATTCGGGTAGATACTTTTGAAAATGTTCCTGTCGGCAAAAAGCGTCCAGATATGTAAAAACGGTATTTCCTTCAGTCTTGCCCGGGTCGCTGACCTTAACATGATCAGGATCGGTATACATGCTCATAATCTTCTTTTTAACAACGTCCGGTTCATCTGAAAGATAAATACAATTTCCCAGAGATTTGCTCATTTTTGCCTTGCCGTCAGTGCCGGGCAGTCTCATACATGCCTGATTGGACGGCAGAAGAATATCAGGATCTACAAGAGTTTCACCGTAAACATTATTGAATTTATGTACGATTTCTTTTGTCTGTTCAACCATAGGCATCTGGTCTTCACCGGCAGGAACAGTTGTAGCCTTAAAAGCGGTAATATCTGAAGCCTGACTAATAGGATATGTAAAAAATCCTACGGGAATACTAGTTTCAAAATTACGCATTTTAATTTCTGTTTTAACTGTAGGATTTCTTTGAAGTCTTGAAACCGTTACAAGATTCATGTAATAACAGGTAAGCTCGCACAGCTCCGGTATCTGGGACTGAATAAACAGCGTTGATTTTTCCGGATCAAGTCCGCAGGACATATAATCAAGAGCTACTTCAATAATATTCTGACGAACCTTTTCGGGATTATCGGCATTATCTGTAAGCGCCTGAGCGTCGGCGATCATTATATAAATCTCATCATATTCGCCGGAATTCTGAAGCTCTACTCTTCTTTTAAGAGAACCGACATAATGTCCTAAATGAAGTTTTCCGGTTGGTCTGTCACCTGTTAAAATTATTTTTTTCACTTTTTAATCCTCCGACATAATAAACTATACAACATCTATTAAAGTATAACTCAATTTATAAAATTTGTCAACGATTTGCATACATTTATCCGCATATTTCTATAACTGCATTTGCAGTCATTTCAGCATTCAGGATCATTTCTTCAGGAACCGTATATTCATCGGCGCAGTGGATATTATATTCCTTTCCGGGCATTTCCGCACCGAATGCAACTCCTCCGGGAGTATTGTGAACATAAGTACCGCCGCCTATGGCAATGCATTTTCCTTTTTCGCCTGTGAGATTTTCGTAAACTTTTAGCAAGGTCTGTACAAAATCGCTGTTCTCATCAACATAGTGAGGTTCAGAGGCTAGAATGCATTCGTAGTCAAATCCATGACTTTGGAGTGTTTTCTGAATTTTACTGTTTATTTCATCTGATTTGAAGCTTACCGGAAAACGAATATCAAATATTCCTTCAAAATTAGTTCCGTCGAATTCAAGTACGCTTAAAACCAGCGTCAGCGCTCCGGATTTGTCATCACTGCATTTAACTCCTGCGTGTTCTCCATTTGTTTCACCGTATGGAAATATTTCGAAAAGCGACTTTAAAGTATCTGAAATTTGATTGTCAAAATCCAAATGGCTTAAGAATTTAATAAGTTTGGTAAGTGCATTTTTTCCGTTTTCAGGAGTAGAAGCGTGTGCCGAAACGCCTTTGGAAATTATTTTTATGGAGTCTTTTAAATCTTCATATAAAAAATCGTTTCCGATATTTATTTCGTCCTCAGAAAAACCGCATATTTCGGCAAAAGCCTCTGACGGTACTGCGTTTACTGTATCTCCGCCGTGAATTTTTAAAATATATTTTTTGGGACTACTTTCAGCAAGCTTTTTGCTGAACTTACCTCTTATCATACCTTTTTCAATATTTATTACAGGATACTGACCGTCAGGAGTATAAAGCTTTTCCGGTAAAGCTTCCTTTTTACAGTAATATTCTAAATCATCAGAACCGTTTTCCTCGTTGCAGCCCACAATAAATCTTACCGGTTTTTTAATCAGTCCTGTTTCTTTCGCCGCCTTTAAGCCGTAAAGTACTGATACTGTCGGCCCTTTATCATCGGTAGTTCCTCTGCCGTAAAGTTTGCCGTCTGATTTTGTAAGCTCGAAAGGAGGGTGGTTCCAGCCGATACCGGCATCCACTACGTCTAAATGACATAATATACCAAGCTCAGGTTTACCCTCTCCAATATCTATTGTTCCGGCATAATTATCAATGTTTTTGGTTTTAAAGCCAAGTTCTGCTGCCTTTTTTAAAAAAACGTCAAGTACTTTTGCAGAATTTTCTCCGTAAGGCATATTTATTTTCGATTTTCCCATAACGCTGGGAATGGCTATAAGTTCTTTGAGAAACTGTTCCATATCGAAATAATAGTCCGTACATTTTCTATGTAAAATTTCCATTATATTTTTATTTAATTTCATAACAATCTCCATTCTGACGTACAGTAAAATAATGAATTTATAAATATAATATTATTTTAACACATTCTTTATGATTGTACAATACAAAAATGAAAATCTCACATTTCTAAAATTATTTTTCTTTTCCGCAGCTTGAACAGAATTTTTCTGAACCATTAAATTCTGCACCGCAGCCGCTGCAGAATCTACTGTTATTCTGTGACACAGAAACTGATTCCGCCGGTAAAGAACCATTTCCGGCTGCGCTAAATGCAGGCTGATTATTAACCGTTCCACCGCCTTTATCAAAAAGTTCTTTGAATTTCTTTGAGATACCGCAAAGCTTTCCATAAAGATCAACAGAAATTTTACCTGTCTGAGCTTCCTTATTAAAATTCTCCATGGTATAGATCATCATAAAAGAACTGATAAAAGCGTCACGCAGGCTGAAAATAATACAAATTGCAGTCACAAGAGCAATAAGCCAACCTAAACTTGCGTCAAAAAGCCCTACTATTGCCATTATAATAAGATACACAATTATTCCAACTGCTAATTCGGCAACAATAGTGATTCCGGTACCTTTTGCTGAAGATTTAAGCAGCGATTTCCAGTTCTGAAAATATATTACAACACCGTCAGCAGCAGACTTAAATGCCGACTGTTCGTCTTTCATAAAAGTATAGCATAAACAGCATTCATCTACATAAGTGAGAGTAAGCGTAGTAAATTTCTGTACTATGTTCGTTATAAACGATGCCTGTGGTACAAGCTTTTCAATCCATCCAACCGTTGAATTAACAACCTTGTTTATTTGTCTTATAGAGCCGCTTACCAGCTTATCAAGAAGTATGTAAACATTTGCTTGGGCAAATTTGCTTTTGACACGTTCCTTACCAAATTCAACCATATTATTAGGGATTCTGCCGGTCTGAAATATTTCAGCTATAACTGCAATCTGAGCAGACTTAATCATATAGCCGATATACTGCATAATAATACTTACTATTTTTCCTGAAAGTGCAATAGCTATTACTGCAATAATAATCATGAAACCGTTTTCAGAAGCTGACGCAATAGCGATCCACATAATGGTCCATAAAATAACTACTGCTGAAACTGCAAGATTTATACCGAGTCTCATCCACACAAAAATCATGGTCTTTTTAAAAATGTCAAATGCTTTCATAATATTTCCCCCTTATTTTTAAAAATCTTCAGAATTAAAACTATATGTCAGATCTATAGCTTTTCTGATCTTTTCGATATTATCTGAAATCTTATCCATTGTACAGATAATGTCTTCCATCTGAACTCTCTCAGCATCATCAATAATTCCATCTTCCATTATATCTACAAGCTGACGGGAAATATCAGCCATTTCATAAGATGATCCTAAAAACTTAATGACCATTCTGTCCAGATCCTCTGAAAAGTTTGTATTGATCTGCTTATCTCTCAGCAGATAGTCGATTGAAACCTGAAAAAAATCACTCAGTAATATAAGCTTTTCAATTTCCGGCAAAGAACTGCCTGCTTCCCATTTTGATACAGTCTGACGGCTCACATCAAGCTTTTCGGCAAGTTCTTCCTGAGAAAGTCCTTTTCTGATACGCAGTTTACGTACTTTTTCTGAAAATTTCATAATTCAACTCCTTTCATAGTTATATAAAAACATGTCATATAAAGTACAACATGCCATAACAACATAGGATTTTAACCCCATATCATAAATTATATATGAAAGCATTTAACAAAGCAACCAATTGCAGCTTGCATTTACGCAACCTTCAGTTGCATAATTCCATTATTATAAAGTTCATTTATTCAAAAATTATTCTATATTGCATAAAAAAACAGGAGGAAATACCTCCTGTAAACTTATTATTCATCATCTGCATGATTAAGTCCGTAAGCCAATGTCATAAGACTATCTGTAAGATGTACATTTTCTACTATTATGCCTTTGTGGACGGTCAGGTCGTAATGACTGAAATTCCAAAAACCTTTTATGCCGGCGTTGATAAGTCTGGTTACAATTTCTTCAGCGGCGCTTTTAGGAATACACAAAACGGCGCAGACCGGATTGTTTTTCTTACAGAATTTTTCCAGTTCAACAATATTCATAACTGTATTTTTAGCAATAATCTGTCCGTTTTTTTCTGGATTGCTGTCAAAAATACCTATCAGCCGGAATCCTTTTTTGTTGAAATCAATATGAGAAGCTATGGCGCTTCCCAAATTTCCGGCGCCTATCAAAATAGTTTTGTTGCCTGCATTAATACCTAGTATTTCTGCAATTGCGGCATGAAGTTCTTTAACATTATAACCGTAGCCCTGCTGACCGAAACCGCCGAAGCAGTTTAGATCCTGACGTATCTGAGATGCCGTAACCCCCATTCGTTCTGAAAGCTCCCTGCTGGAAATACGTATAATTCCCTGCCTATCAAGTTCCCCTAAAAATCTGTAATATCTGGGTAAACGCTTTATTACCGGTGATGAAACCAAGGACTTTGACATATTTATCTCCACCGCCGCATACAGTATTCCGAATATTTCTTCATGACGAATGCATATTTCATTTTTATTCGGAATACGCTGCGGTTTCCGCTTTTTACGGCTGCGGACGCCGAAATTTGTTAATTATATCTTTATTTTTTATTTATTTCATAAGTACAGAAAGTCTGTTGTTGATTTCTTCAAGGAATGTTTTTGAATCAACTTTCTTTTTGTTTTCAAGACTTGAAAGCAGATACAGATCGCCTGTCATAACTCCGTCTTCAATTGTCTGAATCGTAGCCTTTTCAAGTTTGTCGGCAAAAGCCATAAGCTCATTATTACCGTCAAGCTCGCCTCTTTTTCTCAGAGCACCGCTCCATGCAAAGATTGTTGCAACTGAGTTTGTAGAAGTTTCTTCACCCTTTAAGTATTTGTAATAATGTCTCTGAACTGTTCCGTGAGCAGCTTCATATTCATATACGCCGTCAGGAGAAACCAGAACAGAGGTCATCATTGCAAGACTTCCGAATGCGGTTGAGACCATATCTGACATAACGTCGCCGTCATAGTTTTTGCATGCCCAGATGTAGCCGCCGTTTGAACGGATAACTCTTGCAACAGCGTCGTCAATAAGAGTATAGAAATATTCAATACCTGCCGCTTCAAATTTTTCCTTATATTCTGCGTCAAAGATTTCCTGGAATATATCCTTGAATCTGTGGTCATATTTTTTGGAAATAGTATCCTTTGTAGCAAACCATACGTCCTGTTTTGTATCAAGAGCGTAGTTAAAGCATGACTTTGCAAAGCCTTCGATACTTTTATCAATATTGTGAAGACCCTGAATGATACCGTCGCCGTCAAATTCATGGATAGTCTGTCTTGTTTCATTTCCGTTTTTATCTGTGAATACAAGCTCAGCCTTACCGCCGCCTTTAATCTGCATTTCTGTATTTTTATATACATCGCCGTATGCATGACGAGCAATAGTAATAGGATTAGTCCATGTAGGGATATACGGTGTAATGCCCTTTACAAGAATAGGAGTTCTGAAAACAGTACCGTCCAGAATCGCTCTAATCGTACCGTTAGGGGACTTCCACATTTCTGTCAGGTTATATTCAGGCATTCTTGCGGCATTCGGAGTAATTGTTGCACATTTAACGGCAACTCCGTATTTTTTAGTTGCTTCGGCACTGTCGAAAGTAACCTTATCCTTTGTTTTTTCCCTGTACTCAAGACCAAGGTCATAGTACTCTGTGTTCAGGTCGATATAAGGTTCGAGAAGAATTTCTTTGATCCATTTCCAAAGGATTCTTGTCATTTCGTCGCCGTCCATTTCGACCAGCGGTGTTTTCATTTGAATTTTTGCCATTGTTTTTTCCTCCCTGATAAATTATAAATCGTCGATTGTATGCCCATTGCTTTCCGCAATATGTGAAATTTTTTCATATACATCAGCGTTAACTATAATCAGTTCATAGCTGTCACTGTCAATATCAATCATACAAATATATGCTCTGCCGCCTAAAGCGGTATTAATTTCTTCACCCCATGATTCAACATTTTCATTTTCGATAAGATTTAGCGAAGAAAGGTTTATGTCGATAAGACTGTAAGTTTTTAACTGTTTCAATGCCCATAAAAAATCTTCAAGCTCACATTTATAATCAATACCAAACGCATAACCTTCTTCGTCCAGTAAATCAACCATGCCCAGCCAACAATCATCGTCGGAATCACTTTTCATAATATTTTCTTTTAATGCATTTATTATGCCGGAATTATTATTAGTTATTAGCTCCGTAATTTTGTAAATGTACGAAAGATCCTTTTTTTCATTTTTGTCAGTTTTAAACAATCTTTCAAAAAGCCCCATAAAATTCTCCTTTTATAATGTAACGTATCTGATTACGGCAAGCAGTAGAAGGTGTGCCGGATAGAAAATATAGAAAAACCACTTATAGGATTTTCCGCTTCGTCTTATACCGTTATAGTTTATTAGTAGTGGGACTGCAAGAAATATTCCAAGTTGAAACAGATTATTGTACCAGCAGCCGTAAACTGCGTTGAATATTATATTTAAAACGATCATAATTGCTGTAGAAACAGAGAAATACTGCATTTGAGTTTTTCTGGAATAGTGTTTGCTTCCGAAAATCAAAATCCATACAACGGCAATCCCACCCCAGTCGCCGAACATAGAGACTAGACAGATAAGAAGAATTATCATGTTTTTTACAGAAGTTTCGTATTTAGGATTGTCCCGAACAATTAATGCGATTAGTCCCATAAAAAGAGGAAAGATCACGCTTGTAGTACTGATAATTTCAAATTTTCCTGTATGAAAATAAGTGTATGGGATGTGAGATATCAGAGCGAATATCCCAAGTCTCTGAGCGTATTTTTTTACATTATGGGTTTTATAATAGCCCTCCGCAATCATAAAACACATTATCGGAGCGGTGAGCCGTCCGATAACATGCATGATCTGTCCTGCAATGCTGTTAAAAGGTATGAACGCCCATGCAATATGGTCGATAACCATTGCAATTACGGCAATAAGTTTTAGAATGTCTGAAGTCAAGCCTTTTTTTCTTTGCGAAGGGATGGCTATACGCCGTATAGGACCGTCTCGTCTGTTTGATATATCAATAGCCATATTTTACCCCATTGTGAAAATAATTATAAATGCAGCTATTGCAGCAGGTATTAAGGAAATGATATTAATTTTTTTCTGACTCATATTCGGACAGAATTTCTGCAAAAGCAGATTCAGGGCAAAGTATAATACTATACAAACTACAAGTGCAACAAGTTCGCTTTTTGATTCTATATGGAAACTGCGTATTCTCACTCGTGCAGGATAAATATTTAGCCATTCCATTATTTCATGGACTCCCTTGTATAGTCAAGAAGACCGCCTGCAAGAATAATGTCTTTAGTACGTCCGCTGAGTTCGCAAAGTACGGGGATTTCCTTACCTGTTGTTTTGTTTACAACAGTAAGCTCGGATTTTCCTGCTTCAATTTCTGCTCTTACATTATCAAGTACCAACTCGTCACCTTGTGAAATTGCGTCATAGTCTGCTTCGTTTACGAATGTAAGCGGTAAAATACCGGCATTTATAAGATTGGCTCTGTGGATTCTTGCAAATGATTTAACAAGTACAGCCTTGATGCCCAGGTAAAGAGGAGCTAAAGCGGCATGTTCTCTTGAAGAACCCTGACCGTAGTTTGATCCGCCTACGATAATGCTTTTGCCCATTTCCTTGGCTCTTGACGGGAACTGTTCGTCACAGATTGTAAAGCAGTGCTGTGAAATAGCAGGAATATTTGAACGCAGAGGAAGAATCTTAGCTCCGGCAGGCATAATATGGTCTGTTGTGATGTTGTCGCCGACTTTCAGTGAAACTCCTGCGTCAATTGAAGCGTCAAGAGGAGATGTTTCAGGGAAAGGCTTGATGTTAGGTCCTCTTAATATTTCAACGCTGTCCATTTCTGCTTCGGCAATTGGAGGAACGACCATGTTGTCATTAATTTTAAATACTTCCGGGAGCTTGAATTCAGGCATATCTCCCAGTTCTCTTGGATCTGTGAAAACACCTGCAATTGCGGAAGCGGCAGCAACTTCAGGAGATACCAGATAAATCTGACCGTCCTTTGTACCGGAGCGTCCTTCAAAGTTTCTGTTGAATGTTCTCAAAGAGATACCCTTTGAATTAGGAGACTGTCCCATACCGATGCAAGGTCCGCATGCACTTTCAAGAATTCTTGCGCCTGCGTCGATCATAACGGAAAGAGCGCCGTTTTCGGCAAGCATATTAAGAACCTGCTTTGAACCCGGAGCAATTGAAAGAGAAACATCAGGGTGAACAGTTCTTCCCTTTAAGATGTGTGCCACCTTGAGCATGTCCATAAGAGATGAATTTGTACATGAACCGATACAAACCTGATCGATTTTGATCTTGCCGATTTCCTTTACTGATTTTACATTGTCAGGAGAATGCGGACATGCAGCAAGCGGTTCAAGTTCGCTTAAATTAATTGTAAGTTCTTCGTCATATACTGCGTCAGCGTCAGCTGAAAGCTCTGTCCATACGTCTTCCCTTTGCTGAGCCTTTAAGAATTCCCTTGTAATTTCATCAGACGGGAAAATAGAAGTTGTAGCGCCAAGTTCAGCACCCATATTTGTAATTGTAGCTCTTTCAGGTACTGAAAGTGTTTTAACGCCTTCACCGCAGTACTCAATTACTTTGCCTACGCCGCCTTTAACAGAAAGACGTCTTAAAACTTCGAGAATAACGTCCTTAGCAGCAACCCAAGGAGAAAGCTTGCCTGTAAGTTCTACCTTCACTACCTTAGGACATGTGATGTAATAAGCGCCGCCGCCCATTGCAACCGCAACATCAAGACCGCCTGCGCCGATTGCAATCATACCGATACCGCCGCCGGTAGGAGTATGGCTGTCAGAACCGATAAGAGTTTTGCCCGGAATACCAAAACGTTCCAGATGAACCTGATGGCAGATACCGTTGCCCGGACGTGAAAAATAAATACCGTGTTTCTTTGCAACACTGCCGATAAATCTGTGGTCATCGGCATTTTCAAAACCGTTCTGAAGAGTATTGTGGTCTATGTACGCAACGCTTCTTTCGGTTTTTACTCTTGGGACTCCCATAGCTTCAAATTCAAGATATGCCATTGTACCTGTAGCGTCCTGAGTAAGAGTCTGGTCGATTTTTATTCCTATTTCTTTTCCTTTTACCATTTCACCGTCGACAAGGTGAGCTTTTAATATTTTTTCAGTTAATGTTAAACCCATTGCAATCAGTCCTTTCAAGTTTATCTATTATATTTTACATCAAATACATGGTGTTTGTCAAGAAAATCACAATTTATGTGTTTTGCATAATAATATTTAAATTTTAACCGTTAAAAATTAACATACATAGTGAAAAAACAGTGAAAATTAATTTTTTCTATTGAATTAAATAATTTTTGTGCTATAATGAAAATTAAGAACAGTTGCTGTTTCGACAGAATAACTGTTCATAGGAGAGCTATAATAAAAATATGAAAAAGATTAATATTATAACCGGTCATTACGGCAGCGGAAAAACTACAATTGCACTTAATACCGCTCTTAGACTGGCACAGAACAATAAAAAAGTATCCATTGTGGATCTTGACATCGTAAATCCGTATTTCAGAACTTCAGATTTTCCGGAGCTGTTGAAAAAAAACAGTATAGAAATGATTGCGCCTATGTATGCCGGAAGCAATCTTGATATCCCTGCGGTAAACTTTGATATGGAAAGAATAATTTCCGAAAGCAGTCATGTTGTTATAGACGTAGGCGGTGATGACGCCGGAGCTTACGCCCTTGGCAGATATGCTCCCTTGATCGATTCAATGAAAGAGCAGACGGACATGCTGTATGTCATAAACTGCTATCGGTATCTTACCAAAACTCCGGCAGAGGCAGTTCAGCTTATGTATGAAATTGAACAGGCGGCAAGGATAAAACATACGGGAATTATTAATAATTCCTCACTTGGTTATGAAACTTCTGCCGAAGAAATAGAAAAATCCCATGAGTTTGCAGTGAAAATTTCAGAGGAAACCGGACTTCCTCTTGTATTTACCGCTTATAGAAAAGGTATTGATATAAATATTTCTCCTAAAACAGAAGTGGAACTGTTTGTAAAGCCTTTGTGGGATAAATAAGAAAGGAGATTTTTTATCTATGATAAAAATGGAAGTACTTTCCGATAAATGTAAAGGATGCGGACTGTGTACGACGGCCTGTCCTAAAAAAATTGTGGTTATTCAGAAAGATGCAAGAAATAGTAAAGGTTATTTTACTGCCGCATGTATAGATCAGGAAGCATGCGTAAGCTGTGCTATGTGCGCTTTGATATGTCCGGACTGCGCTATTAAAGTCAGCAAATATAAAGAATAAAGGAAGTTTTTTGATTGGAAAGAAATTTAATGAAGGGCAATGAAGCCCTTGCCGAAGCTGCAATCAGAGCGGGCTGCCGCTGTTACTTCGGCTATCCTATAACACCTCAAACGGAAATTGCCGCATATATGGCAAAGAGAATGCCAAAAGAGGGAAGAGTTTTTCTTCAGGCAGAATCTGAAATTGCCGCAATAAATATGGTTCTGGGAGCGGCGTCAGCCGGAGTCAGAGCTATGACTTCATCATCTTCGCCGGGTATAAGCCTTAAGTCAGAGGGAGTTTCGTATATTGCGGGAAGCGATTTGCCGTGCGTTATTATAAATGTTCAGAGAGGCGGTCCGGGTCTTGGAGGTATTCAGCCTTCACAGTCGGACTACTGGCAGGCTACAAAGGCTTTAGGACACGGAGATTTCCAGCTGCTTGTATATGCACCGTCATCTGTTCAGGAAATGGTCGACATGGTTATTAAAGCATTTGACAATGCGGACAAATACCGTATGCCGGCAATGATCCTTGCAGACGGTCTTTTAGGTCAGATGATGGAACCTGTTTCCTTTCCGGAAATCCAAAATAACCGGACTGACAAGCCGTGGGCGACAAACGGTCACGGAAATAAACGTCCTCATAATATTATAAATTCACTGTTTTTACAGGCAGATGAACTGGAAAAGCTGAATTTTGAAAGATACAAGCGATATGAAATTGTAAAAAGAGAATGCCCGGAGGCGGAAACATATATGACAGAGGACGCTGATATTATAGTTGCCGCATATGGCGCTGTAGCAAGAATTGCAAAATCTGCCGTTCATAGTGCAAGAGAGCTTGGAATAAAGGCAGGACTTGTACGTCCGATCACGCTTTGGCCGTTCCCGTCCGATATTATAAAAAAGTCTGCCGAAAACGCAAAAAAAATTCTTGTCACCGAAATGAGTATGGGACAAATGGTAGACGATATTAAGCTTGCCATTGAATGCAGAATCCCTGTACATTTTTACGGAAGAACCGGCGGTGTTGTTCCGACTCCTGACGAAGTACTTAATGAAATTAAAAAACTGGGAGGTGTTCAGTAATGGCAGTGGTATTTGAAAAACCGAAGTCTCTCCTTGACACAACAATGCATTACTGTCCCGGCTGCACTCACGGAATAATTCACAGACTTATCTGCGAGGTAATTGACGAAATGGGCATTGAAGGGGATACTATTGGTGTGTGTCCGGTAGGCTGTTCGGTAATGGCTTATGATTACTTCGCCTGCGATATGATAGAAGCTCCTCACGGACGTGCTCCGGCTGTTGCAACAGGAGTAAAAAGAGCTTTGCCTGATAAATATGTTTTTACCTATCAGGGAGACGGTGACCTTGCGGCTATCGGTACTGCCGAAACTGTACACAGCGCTACACGAGGCGAAAACATTGTGGTCATCTTTGTAAACAATACTATTTACGGAATGACAGGCGGTCAGATGGCGCCTACTACTATTCCGGGTCAGGTGACGCAGACTACTCCTTACGGACGTGACACTAAAACTGCCGGATTTCCTGTGAAAATATGTGAGATGCTTTCCGCTCTGGACGGCGTTGCGCTGGCGCAGAGAACTTCCGTTGACAGCGTACCCCATATAAGAGAAACAAAAAATGCTATCAGAAAGGCATTTGATAATCAGAAAAATAACAGAGGTTTTTCTATAGTTGAAATTCTTTCGACCTGCCCTACTAACTGGGGACTTACGCCTATTGAATCAATGGAAAGGCTCAGAACTGAATGTATTCCCTATTTTCCTCTTGGAGTATATAAGGATATAACGGAAACGGAGGATAAAAAATGAATAAGGAAATTTTACTGGCAGGATTCGGCGGTCAGGGTATTTTGTTTGCTGGAAAGGTTCTTGCTTACTGTGGTCTTATGGATAAAAAGGAACTTTCATGGCTGCCGTCATACGGTCCTGAAATGAGGGGAGGAACGGCAAACTGTTCCGTTTGCATTTCAGATGAACCTATTGCTTCTCCGCTTGTGACTGAACCGGATTTGATGATGGCGATGAATCAACCGTCATTTGAAAAATTTATTAATAAAGTAAAAGCCGGCGGTAAGGCGTTTATTGACAGTACTCTTGTTTCTCTCAAAAGTGAAAGAAAAGATGTGGAGTGTCATTATATTCCGGCTACACAGCTTGCAACGGACAATAATATCAACGGGACTGCAAACATTATTTTAATTGGAAAGATGATTAAGGAAAGCGGTCTGTTTTCCTTTGAGACCATAAAAAAGGCACTGGAAAAATGCATACCTCCTAAGAGAAGTAATCTTTTGGGCATTAATCTCAGAGCAATAGAAATCGGTATGAGTGTTTGAATATCAAGCCTGCGTTTGCCGCAGGCTTTTTTGTAAATTTTGTTCTTTTTTCTTTACACAAGGCCGGTAAAATGTTATAATTATAATTGATATATTTCAATTTTGCTGAGTATGGATAGTAAGATAAATCGGAATTTATAAAGGGAGAATGACACAATATGTTTGAACAGGATTATATAATCAGACAGATTAAAGAATGTGTTGCTGCGGCAATGAAGCTGATATTCGGACTGGATACCGAAACACCTGCTTCTATGGAATTTCAGAACAAAGAAAAACAAGCTTTATCTGATGAACTTATCATGGAAATAGACAACGGCAATATAAAAAATGCTATTTCAAATATGTATTTAAATACACTTGACAAAACTAAAGATGATCTTCTTATAGGTCTGATTGTTTATTCTCATCTTTGTGAAAAAGATGATGATTTTCTGGATTCAAATTCAATCAGTTTTTCTGAAATAAAAGAAAGTGCAAAGGAATATTTTTCTGAATTTGGTTTATCATCAGTTGTCGACCTGATTATTGTTTGACTAACTTAACCGCAAATTCTGATTTATTATAATTTTGTTGAATGTGGAATTACATAATATAAAATGATTAGGAGAAGAAAGATGTCAGTTATCAAAGATTTGCAAACTGATGAAAATGGTTGGTTTGCTGATGGAAAATTCAATTCAACCTCGCTATTTAAGGGAGAAATGGCTGTTTCAATATTTATTGATGACGGTGCAACAGTTGAGTATGCTGAAAAATGTATCGCACACTACAATAGCTTAAATAATAATATTGATATGCTCCTTAAATTGCAAGAATATCTTGTAAGATTTTTTCTGTATATGTATTCCGAGTGGAAAGAAATGGGGATATACGATGAAATCGTTAATGAGATTGAACCTGTTATGGAAGGCTATAAATCAGGCAGGAATCTTATTGAATATCTTTCCGAACCAACACTGTATGTTTATCCGCCGAAAGGTGACGGAATAGGATATGGAATAGAATGTGATTGTCCCTGGGAACCTGAACATCAATGCTTAATCATCATTCGTAATGATGAATTATTGTATGTTGGTCAATCTGATGGGTTGGACGCATGGGGAGACGAAGATGACTATTATTGTATTTGGCACGATGAAGATACAGAATAATAACGATTAAATTCAAAGTCCGAGTTGAATTGATTAATCACAGAATCATCAAAATTTATGGAAACGGAGAATATAATGAATACATCTGCAATAATCGTATGCGCCGGCAATTCAAGCCGTATGCAGGGCGTAAATAAAATACTGCTTCCCCTTGGAAAAACCAATGTTATAGGCTGTACTCTTACAGCTTTTCAAAAATGCGAAAGTATTACCGATATAGTTGTAGTCTGCCGCAGTCAGGACGAAGAAGAAATACGCAAAACGGCTGATAGTCTTGGTATTACAAAACTTCACGGCTTTGCACAGGGCGGCATTACCCGTCAGCAGAGCGTTATAAACGGACTTAGAAAAATCAGTCCCGATACTGAAATGATTGCTGTTCATGACGGCGCAAGACCCCTTGTAAATCCTGCACATATTGAAAAAACAATAAAGGACGCTTCCGTTTTCGGCGGAGCGGTATTGGGAGTTCCTGTTAAGGATACTATAAAGATCGTTCATGACGGTCTTATTGAAGATACTCCGCACCGTCCTTCTCTTTACATAACACAAACTCCTCAAGTGTTTAAGCGTAGGCTTTACTTTGAAGGCGTAGATTTTGCCCTTGAGCATGAGTTGGATTTTACCGATGACTGTCAGCTTATGGAGGCAATAGGAGTTAAGGTCTGCATGACCACAGGAGATTACAAAAATATTAAAATCACAACTCCCGAAGATATAAAAATAGCCCAACTTCTTTTACAGGAGGATTAAATATAATGAGAATAGGACACGGATATGATGTACATAGGCTGACAGAAAACAGAAAGCTTATTTTAGGAGGAGTAGAGATTCCTTACGAAAAAGGACTTTTAGGACATTCAGACGCTGACGTTCTTACACATGCTGTAATGGACGCTTTTTTAGGAGCACTTGCATTGGGAGATATTGGAAAACATTTTCCCGATAACGATCCGGAGTATAAGGGCGCAGACAGTATAAAACTCTTAGAGCATGTATACAGACTCATTATTAAAAGAGGATATAAGCTCGGCAATTTGGACGCCGTGGTTTTAGCGCAGGCGCCGAAGCTTTCTCCTTACATAGAACAAATGAGAGAAAATATAGCTAAAGCCTGCGGGTGCGAAATCTCACAAGTCAGCGTTAAAGCTACTACAGAAGAAAAAATGGGTTTTACAGGAGACGGTTCAGGTATGGCGGCTCACTGTGTACTGCTTCTTGTCGAAAATAAGAACAGTATATAATTTCCGGCATATAATAGTATCATCAGGAAGAATAGCATTAAGGCAATACTGTAAATGGCTGCCTTAGAAGATTGCGTTCAGAATTTGTGCTTGCAGGAGTAAATGCCTGTGAACACAAATTCTCAAAGAAGGGGTGATACTATGAATACGACAGCAGTCTCTATGCCCTCTGTTACACTTGCCATTAAAGCAAAGCGTATGTTCAATGAGCAGGGCTTTACATGCACGGTCAAAAGAGCCGCAAACGTTTCAGAAAACGGTTGCACTCATATGATCGTTGTTAACGGAGCTCCTGAAATAGTGATTGCATTTTTAGATAAATATAATATCGCATACGGAAAGCTATTGGGAGGCGCGATGCCGCAATGACAATTAATTTTGACAATGCAGCAACGACTTTTCCAAAGCCCGTTTCTGTTGCAAATGCGATTTTTAAAGCGGTAAAGCAATATGGTGGAAACGCAGGCAGGGGAGGTCATACGCTTACCTTATTAACTTCCGAAAAGGTTTTTGATACAAGGCAGACTGCCGCTGACTTTTTCGGCGCTCAGACAGAAAATGTAATTTTTACAGCTAACTGTACTCATGCGCTGAACTTTGCGATTCAGGGAATAATGTCGTCAGGCGGTCATATAATAATAAGCGGAATAGAACACAATTCTTCCGCAAGACCGGTTTATGCATTGGCTAAAAAAAGAAAATGTACCTTCAGTATAGCCGAAGTTTCAGACGATCCTGCTGAGACGGTCAATAATTTCCGTTCGCTTATAAATCATAATACCAAAGCAATTGTGTGTACAATTGCCGGTAATGTTACCGGACAGATAATGCCGTATAAGGAAATCGGGAAATTATGTCAGGAAAAAAATATCTGCTTTATTGCGGACGGAGCACAGGCGTGCGGAACTCTTGATATAAAAATGTCCGATGGAATAAATTTTTTGTGTACTGCCGGTCATAAGGGTCTTTACGGTCCTACGGGAACAGGACTTCTTATAAGCGATGGAAAATATAATTTAACTCCGTTGATTCAGGGCGGTACCGGAAGCTCGGCGCTGAATCTTGAGCATCCGGATATGCTTCCCGATGGATTTGAAAGCGGTACAGTTAATACTGTAGGAATAATTGCCTTGAAGTATGGAATAGAATTTGTAAGGGACATGGGACCGAATAAAATTTTTCAGCATGAAGATAAACTATGCCGAAAATTTATAAAGGGTCTTGCAGATACAAAAACCGTGATTTACCGTAATCCGGGAGTTGAATATGTTCCTATTGTTTCATTTAATATTCCGGATATGAAACCGGAGGATGCAGCAGATAAGCTGAATCAGTACGGTTTTTGCCTGAGAGCAGGTCTTCATTGTTCTCCGCTTGCTCATTATTCTCTTGGTACGCCGGACGGGACTGTAAGATTTGCTCCGTCTGTTTTTAATAACGAACAGCAAGTTGAAAGTCTTGTGAAAACTATAAAAAAAATACAGAAAATATAATAAAAACTATTGAAATTATCTGTATTTATGGTAAAATTATATTAGGATAATACGGAGGGGTAAAGCCCCTCTGTACATAGTAAATGGTAGAAAAGGAAGGGGAGTGAGTTATGTACGCAATAAAAAATGGAATAAATATGGTATGGAATGTTTTGCAGTCGATAACTTTTATGGACATAATTGACATGCTTCTTATGTCGTATTTGATATACATACTTATAAAATTTATAAAAGAAACTCGTGCAGGACAACTGGTTAAAGGAATTTTATTTATTGCTGCCGCATATCTTGTAAGCACTTTTATCGGATTGAAATCAATTTCATATATAGTAAAAAGTATTTTGAACGTAGGCATTCTTGCCATACTTATTATGTTTCAGCCTGAGATCAGGCGAGCACTTGAAAAAGCGGGGCGTACAAAGCTGGGAGTAAATTTATTTAATTTTTCAGGTTCTTCAGATGAATTAACGTCTCAGTGGAATAATGCCATAGAAGCCATATGTGATTCGTGTATGGACTTATCCTCTACCAAAACAGGTGCATTGATTGTAATTGAGAGACAAACTAAACTGGGAGAGCAGATAGCAAACGGAACAATAATAAACGCCAAACCCAGTAAGGAGCTTTTTGGAAATATATTTTATCCTAATACGCCCCTTCATGACGGAGCAGTAATTATCAGAGACGGAATTATTCTTGCAGCGGCATGTTTTTTGCCTAAGCCTCAAAAGGAAGAACTTATAAATAAAAAGCTTGGCTCAAGGCACAGAGCGGCAATTGGAATGAGTGAAAATTCCGATGCGGTTATTGTTGTGGTTTCTGAGGAAACCGGACAAATTTCTGTTGCGGAAAATGGTGTGCTCGTCCGTGACTTTACACGGTTCAGATTAAATGAATATCTTCATGAGGCAGTTATTCCAAAGCCTGTGGACTCTAAGAAAAAACTTCCGGTAAGGAAAGGTTTTCGTTCAAAAGGAGATGGTAAAAAGTGAAGTATGTTAAAAATATTATGAATAATCTCCGGAGCGCACTTACCACTAATCCAGCAATGATTATATACTCAGTTCTTATTGCTATTATCGCTTGGTTTATTATTTCAATAACGGTGTATCCTACAACGCCTAAAACATTAAGCAACATACCGGTTGAAGTGGATATTACAGGGACGTCTGCCGAGGAAAACGGATTGAGCGTTATAAGCTATGAAACTAAAAAAGTTACTGTAACAATTCAGGGTAACCGTTCAAGCATTGGAAGTCTTTCGGCTGACGATCTTGTCGCTTCGGCTGTTGTGGAAAATGTAACTTCCGCCGGAGAAAAGTATTTGAAGATTAATGTTATAAGTAAAAAGTCAGATGTAAAATTTGACGTTACCAGCGTTAGTCCATCTACTATGGCGGTAATGTTCGATAAAATTGACACAAGAGAATTTGAACTTTCTGTTGAAGCTCCTAACATAAAAGCCGTTGAAGGTCTTTATATGGATAACGGTGATTTTAAATGTACTCCTAATGTAATAGAAGTTTCAGGTCCTTCAACTCAATTGGATAAAATTGATAAGGCTGCGGTAATTGTAAACAATGAACAGGAGCTTGACACTGCATACACATTTCACAGCTCGGAAGTTGTTTTGTATGACAAAAATGAATCAAAGATAGATACTAAAAATATTACATTTAATACAAATGATTTTACTATTGATATACCGGTTTATATGCAGAAAAAATTGGATCTGAGTTATGATCTGAGATATGCTCCCGCAAATTTTGACGCTGACTCATTAAGTCTGGAAATGAATGTTAATACAATAAACGTTGCGTCTCCGAATACTGAGCTTGAAAAAATCAATACATGGAATATTGGTTCTATTCCTCTGTATGATATTGACTGGGATTTCAATAAGTCGTTTGAACTGGAAATTCCTGAAAATTATAAGAATCTTTCAAATATCTCGACGGTAACGGTCAAGCTTAATACTGACGGACTTGCCAAAAAGACAGTAACAGTAAACGATATATCTATTTTAAATGCCCCAACCAATTATAATTGTACGGTAAATTCCTACGGACTTGTCTTTGACATTATCGGACCTGAGGAGGATATCGCTGAAATAACGGAAAAGGATATTCTGGTTTCTGTTGATCTGCTGAAATATACGGTTCAGAGCAGTAATTTTACAGCGGATGCAACTATCAGTTTCCCCAATTATGATAAGGTGTGGGCAGTAGGATTGCAAAAGGTCTCTATTGAAGCTGAACCAATTACTACAGAAAACAATAATGATTAAAAATAAATGCGCTTTTCAATTGAAGAGCGCATTTTTATTAATTTTTAATATTCAATAAACGGCATACGGGTTTATTTAGAGTTTTCATTAGGAATTTTACAATTATTCCTGTAAAACATGCAGCTATAAATGTTCCTTCACGAACTCCTTGAATTTTATGTGATAGTATTAATGAGATGACCGCTGCCATGATTACACATGATATATCGAAAGCAATTTTCACATTACCAAATTTTAAATGTAGTTTATCAGATATTGCTTTGACAAAGCCTTCACCTGAATTAAGTACCACATTTGCAATGACTGAAAGAGTAACGCCCAATGCCACTGTTATCATTCCGACTACAGTTAATATTAATCTTACAGTGTAGTGGTTCGGAACTGAATCAGCTGATATTATGTATTTTGAAAAATCTGTAAACCAACCGAAAATAAGTGATAAGGGAATTTGCATAAGCTGTATTTTTTGGAAATTCTTTCGCAGAATAATTATTTGAAGTAAAAGAAGCGTCATATTCCAGATAAACAGCAGATATCCAAGGGATATGGGAGTATTTAAACTGAGAGCATAGGCAACAGACGATATAGGAGATGTGCCAAGACCTCCTTTTACAGCCAGACTTACTCCCATAGCCGTACAAAACAAACTGATAATAAAAAGCAAATATCTTTTAAACAGCTCTGTGTTCGACATTTTTATTGACATATTTCATCACCATATAATATTATATCACTTTATTTTTTTAATGGCAACAATAAAACTGCAAAAACCAGTAAGATTTTTGCAGTTTTTATATTTCATTTATTCTTGAATACTTTCTGTAATAACTTCTGCTACAAGATTTGCAGGCAGTTGTTCATATCTCAGAAAATCGAATGTGAAACTTCCCATACCTCTTGTGACTTGTTTTAGGTACATAGTAAAGCTATGCATTTCTCTCATGGGAACTTCAGCAGAAATTTCAGTCATACCTTCTTCGTATGGTTCCATTCCCAGAACTCTTCCTCTGCGTTTGTTAAGTTCACCCATAACATCTCCGGTATTTTCGTCCGGTACGGCTGCTTTAAGATTTCCGATCGGTTCAAGCATTACCGGTTCCGCCTGTTTCAGACCTTCCTTATACGCAAGGGAAGCGGCTGTTTTAAATGCCATTTCCGATGAATCGACAGGGTGATATGAGCCGTCTACAAGTATTGCTTTGAGTCCTACAACGGGGCAGCCGGCAAGTACGCCTTTTTTTACGGATTCCTGCAATCCTTTTTCAACCGCAGGGAAGTAGTTTTTTGGCACTGCTCCGCCGAATACTTTTTCTTCGAATATAAGCGAATCGCTTACACAAGGTTCAAATTCGATCCATACATGACCGTATTGACCGTGTCCGCCTGTTTGTTTCTTGTACTTTCCTTCAGCTTTGACCTTGCGACGGATAGTTTCTTTGTATGCGATTTTAGGTTCTTTCAGTTCAATATCAACACCGAACTTGTTTTTCAGCTTGGATACGGTAACCTCAAGGTGCTGTTCGCCCAGACCGCTTAAAATCTGTTCTTTAGTACTTTCATTCTGTTCGTATTTTAAGGTTTTGTCTTCGTCAAGTATTCTTTGAATGCCGGTTGAAATTTTGCTTTCATCACCCTGTGCGCTGCATACTGCCATTGAATAGCATGGAACAGGAAGAGATAATTTTTCAAATAAAACCTTACGTTCCGGAGAGCAAAGAGTATCAAAAGTAGACGCATTAATTTTAACTGCGGTTACAATATCGCCGGCGGTTGCTTCTGATGTTTCAGTTTGTTGTTTGCCTTTCATAAAATAAAGCTTACCGATTTTTTCATTTTCTCCTGTTGAAGAATTGAAAACTGTTGAATCTGCTTTCAGTATGCCCGACATGACTTTAATATACGACACTTTTCCGATAAACGGGTCAGCTACGGTTTTAAATACGAATGCAGACAGAGGTTCTTCTGTAGTGCATTTAATTTGTATCAAATCATCTCCTAATGCTGCTTCAACCGGTTCAGACTCATCTGCGGACGGAATAAGAAGTGCCATTTCTTTTAAAAGCATGTCAATACCGGATAAATTAACGGCTGATGTGCATACGACAGGAGTAATTATGCCATTGTTCATACCGTTGTGTATACCGTCGATCAGTTCTTTTTGAGTAAACGGTTCACCTTCAAAGAATTTCTCCATTAATGCTTCGTCAGTTTCGGCAACAGCCTCGCTTACAGCCTCCAACAGACCATCGATACGATAAGTCATTTTTTCAATTTCAGGCATTTCAGTTTCAATTGTATTGCCCTTATCATCGTATTTATACGCTTTCATTTCTATAAGATTTACGTAAGAAGCAATTTTTTCATTTTCAATAACAGGTACTACAACAGGGCAAACTGTAGGACCGAATACGGTTTTAAGTTCTGTAAGCACGTTATAGAAATTAGCGTTTTCATCGTCGATCTTTGTTACCACAAACATTTTAGATTTATTCTGTTTTACAGCTTCTTTATACGCTTTTTTTGTACCGACCTTAACGCCTGATTTTGCTGAAACAGTTATCATAACCGTATCGGCGGCGGATATTCCCTGAATCATTTCTCCTGCAAAATCAAAAAGTCCGGGAGTATCAATGAGATTTACCTTTATATCTTCATAGTCAAAGGCTGCCGCAGAGCTGCCTATTGAAATTTTTCTTTTTACTTCTTCCGGATCAAAATCCATTATTGTTGTTCCGTCGGTTGTTTTGCCAAGTCTGTCGGAAACTCCGACTTTATAAAGCAGCGCTTCTGCAAGTGAAGTCTTTCCTGAACCGTTATGTCCTGCCAGAGTTATATTTTTTATACGTTTCATTGTGGTTTCGCTCCTTTTATCAAATTGTACAATAACACACTTAATATTATACTGGATTTTATTTATTATTTCAACTATTTGCAAAATATTCTACATATTTTATTAAAATTGAGCTTGTATTTTGTCTATTTTGCATATAATTTTTATTTGATTTGTGTGGACGATTTGATTTTTTTCAATGTATTTTCTAGTTTAATTGTTAAATACAGTATATAAATTCCGCAGCCGGCGCTTGGAGTAAATAAAATCATTTCACGAAATAAATCTCCGCCTTCTGTGATTATCGGATATGCAAGAAGAAATGCTGAAATAAAGCATAATATAATACATAATCCAATACCGATTACTAATAATACAATATAAGCAGCGCATGAAAGAAGCATGGTAACTTTAACAGATATAATAAATATTTTTAAATCCTTAAATTTTTTTCTGTTTACTTTCATCATTATAATAAAATTTATAATAGCAACAATAATTAAAAAAGCTATTATTACACTGCTGGATATTAACGTAAACAATTTTATTTCACTTATTTTTTTGTGTAGGTAAAAAAATGTCCCCAAATACCCATAACCAATGTGTAATATTATTGCGGCTATTGAAACTTTAAATAATTCATTTGATTGTTTTTTTAATTTCAAATAATAATCTTCCATATAACTCCTTTTACTAATTACCTTCGTCAGGAAAAAATTGAATTACTTATACTGTTCATAAAATCTGATATTTTTAATTGTATGTTTTATATTTAAAGTTTCTATAAACCATATAATGCCGCCGATACATACGGGAAAAAATATCAACGAGTTACCGATAAATAGATCCCATAACGTAGGTACGGCAAGCATTATGGTTACAATGCAAAGCGTGATAAAGCTCAGGACACAGACCAACAAAAGCGTAAGCAGAATTCCAAAAGAACAGGCACATATAATTTCACCTGTAAACAGCAGACTGGAAATTTTATTAAAATTCTCTTTTTTGGCTAAAATTACTGCAATCAGACTTATAATATTTATAATCATAGTTGAGATAAAAATTATTATTTCTATTGTTATATATTTTAATAATTTGATATCCCATACTGTAAAATAAGAATACATATTCGATGCGCTTGTAAAATTCATGGTGACGAAATGAATATTTATGATAAGAATTATTATTGAAATTATCAATAAAGATTGTGTTTGCTTTTTTAACTTTTGCTTGTAAAAACTATATTTTTCTTTATTTTCCATTTTATATTCCTTTTGTAAAATGCCGAATCGTTAAACGATCCGGCATATCATTAAAGTTTTCTTATTTTAATAGCAAAAACGGTTATAACAGTACATATCAGATGGTAAGCGAGAAGCATTGCAGGTGATAGATCCGAAAACGCATTCAAAACGCAGTTGACAGCCACGACGCCCAGTCCTAACAATGCTGATGCAGACTGTATTGCAACGCCTGCGGCTACAGTTTTTCTTATGGATTTAGCGCCCATAATAAGCTGTATAAAGGAAGTAAATTTTCCTGAACAAGCCATAGAAGCGCTTATTTTTTTAACCTTTTTAGTTTCTTCGTCAAAATCCTTTACCATTCTTTGAGGAATGATCTTGAGCAGTTCGTCTGAATAATTAAAAAGGGAAGAAATACGTCTGATCGTAATAAACGGATCCACACTTTTTATAATAACGGCAATATCATTTTTTTCCAATTGTTTCATACACTTTTTTACAGCAGGGCTTGCCGTTACTTCAATTATAAACATTGCCGCCAGATTGCCCGAAACGGAAAGATAAAGTGCGTCCCGATTTCCCTCGGTAAATTCATTTTCCTTTGTTTTAGTAGGGATTCCTTCAATATTATGACTGTTCATAAGCTCACGGTTTCCAAGAAGAATTCTTCTGTTATTGATCCAGCCGCATAGACCCATTGAGTCCTCATAAACAAAATTTTCAACATGACTGAGCATTTTTTGCTTTCCCGAAATAACATCATTAAAAAGATCTTTTAAAATACTGTTTCCGTGAGACGCCAGACTGGCTGCTTCTATCAAGGCTTCATCAATTTTAGTACCTGAAAAAAGCTTTATGGAGCATAAATTTATAGTACCTTCGGGGAATAATGTGCTGGCGTCAATCATAACTGAATTGATATCATAATAATCTTCAACGCTTTGATATCCAAGCATAACGCCATGGTTTCTGACATATTTTTTCGCCGCTTTTTCAAGAGGAATATTAGCAATAAGCGGTATTGCCATACATGCACATGCGCTGACGCATGCTGAAAAAACGAACAATGCAAAGCATACGGCTTCTTTATTGAAAGTTCCTATTTTCCAGAATGTCAGACCAGCGGAAAACAGCAGAGAAAAAATCATAACAATGGGAGCGATTATACGGCTGTATTTATCTCCGGTATCGGAAGAATATGTATACTTGGCAAAATCCTTTATAAAATTGGTGCGCTTCATTGTCGCAAGAATAGGAAAGTCTCCGATAGTACCTCTTGTAAGGCTTTCCGCTCTGTCTACGTCCTCAACGCACACTATTGCATGACGGTTGAAATCCTTGGAAATAAAATCAAAATTCAAAGACGCTCTGCTGAGTATGAGACGTTTTCCGAAGGCATTGATCAGGAGACTTAATACTGCGACAGGAGTGTAAATAAAAAACTTTTCGTTATGGAGCATTTGCGGGTCGAGTATTGCAGGAACCGCCGAAACGGCTGAAGCTATGCAGGTAAGCGCTGTGAGGCTGTCGCTGTCTGCACGGAATTTAATCAAGCTTATCAGTCCGTTTTTTATTGTTCCGAATGAAACTATCATTGAAAGCAGAAGCAGCAGTATCTGAACCCAAGAGTATATTTCGGGTGAACGGCTGATACTTAGCATTTCAGGTACCGGAAGTTTTAAGGTTTCTCCTACAGCTATGTAGACGCTGAAAACAGTCATTATCAGCAGTACCATAATTCTGAATGAAATATTTCCCCTGATATCTGCAATATCGTTTTTTATTTTACGGGCGTCCTCAAAGCTGTCGTAATCTTTTATCGACTGTTTTTTGCTGTAGGATTTGCCTTTATTTTTTTTCTTTTTTCCTTTGATATTATCTTCTTCAAAAATTCCTTCGCTGAAAGGCTGATTAATTTCGGGGATCTGAACGTCCAGTGCTTCAGGAGCTGCCGATTCAATCAGTTCTACCATCCCGTTTTGAGGTTCTGGTTCTTTTTTATTTTCTTCTTCACGTTTTACTATGAATTTTCTTTTTTTCTTTTCGGGGTTAGTATATATACCGTCCGGAGATTCAACGGAATAGGTAAATTCCGGCTGCTTTTTTTTCTTTTTCCGCCGTTTTGCACGCATTTCCTTGGCACGTGTAGAATTACTCATTTTTCGTACTTTAGGAACATATACTTCATCAGAGGTATTTTGAGTGACCACAGCTCCGTCGTAACCTTCAATGGAATCGGTAGCTCTCGGAGGAAGATCGGCTTTATTTATTTGAATATCCTTTACAGAATTTATGTAAGAGACGTTTGGTCTGTTAATATCCGAAACCGCAAATTTTCCTGATTTATGACTTGGTGACGGTTTTTTGACAATGTCTTTTTCTGCGCTTTGCAGTTCGTTAATATTAAATGCAGCGGTTATATCTGCATTTTTAGCGTATTCCGGTATTTTAATATATCCGGTATTCTGATAAGGTTTGTCAGCGTTAATTTTCGTTTGCGTCTGAACTTCTGCTGATTTATGTTTAACTGAGGCTTTAGATGATCCTCCGGAATATTCATTTAATATATCGTCAAGATTATAATCTTTAGGCATTTATATCAATCTCCAATTATTTCTTTGTTCTTTGTCTTACAGCTTCATACATAAAGATACCTGCGGCTACTGAGGCATTTAAAGATGTAATTTTTCCGTTCATGGGCAGCTTAAGTAAAAAATCGCACTTTTCTTTAATAAGCCTTCCCATGCCAAACCCTTCCGAGCCTATTACAAGAGCAATACTGCCCTTCAGGTCAACACCGTCATAATCTTCACCGGAAGCGTCAGTACCATAGATCCACACGCCGTTTTCCTTAAGCTTATCAATTGCTCCGGCAAGATTAGAAACCCTTGCCACTGGAACCCAACTTGCAGCTCCGGCAGAGGTTTTATGAACGGTAGCGTTAAGTGAAGCGCTTCGTCTTTTAGGAATAATAATTCCGTCTGCACCGGCAGCTTCGGCTGTTCTGATAATAGCGCCCAGATTATGCGGGTCTTCGATTTCATCGCAAATAATTATAAATGGCTCGGTACCCTTTTGGGCAGAAATCTCAAGTATGTCTTCGACAGATACATATTCCGCACATGCTGTTACGGCAGCTACGCCCTGATGAGCTGCTCCCTGCGTCAGCTGTTCCAGCTTCTGGAAATTTACGTCCTTTACTACAGCTCCGTTTTTCTTTGCCATTGAACGGATTCTGCCTAAAATTCCGCCTTCGCCGTTTATATATACAGTATCTATATTAGCTTCTGATTTTAATGCTTCCAGAACAGGATTCCTTCCGCAGATTATATTTTTTTCATTCATATAATTTACTTCCAATATTTAATTTTACAACAAAATTATCTTTATTTTTTTACAAATCGTTTACAAGATTAATTATAACATTATTACAGAAAAATTACAAGAGAATTTTACAGAATATTTTGTTACATAAAGACGAAATCAAAATAATATTGCAGAAAGTAAATAAATACCAGAACCCAACGCCAGAAATCCGGCTGTTATTATAAGCAGTAATTTAAGCCAGAATACGTATTTAGGCGGTTTAGGACTCATACTCCGTATAAGCTCGTTTGCCTCACGGCTTATAAGTTTTTCCGGTGCGTTGCTCATATTAGGCTTTAAATACAGTACCGCTTTTTCAAAATATATACTTTGAGGATTATTGATCTCCAAAACTTTTTTGTTAACTCCTTTAATCATTGTAACCTCCGAAAGCTGATTTCAGGAATAATTATTCCCAGGATTCGGATAAATATACATTCTGTAATAGCAAACTGTTTAAACCACTGTGGAAAACTGTGTGGAAAGGGTGGAAAACTACTGTAAAAGCTGTGGAAAACTGTGTGGAAAAGGTGGAAAACTTCGCAAATCCACAATTTCAAGTCTGTTGAAAACAAATATTACTATCTGTAATACCAAAATGTAACTCGTTTTTAACCTTTATGTAACATTTTAACATTTAAATAATATTTAATATGAAAAAGGACGGCATATCCGTCCTTTTTTTATTTTTTTGCATTTGCAAGCATAAGCTTGATTCTGTTTTCCTGATTAACTTTGGTAGCGCCGGGATCGTAATCGATAGCTACTATATTGGCGTTTGGATACGCCTGTTTTATAACTCTTGACATACCCTTAGCTACAATATGATTAGGCAGACAGCCGAAAGGCTGAGTACAGATAATATTTTCCGTACCGGTTTCTGCGAGAGCCGCCATTTCGGCAGGAATAAGCCAGCCTTCGCCCATATTTACTCCCTGACTGATATACTTGTCGGCAAGCTTTCTTATGTGATCAAAGTCATGAGGAGCTTCGAAAACGCCGTGTTCGTTTATAGTTTTTATAACTGTTTTCTGTACCTTGTGAATAAAGCTGTAGCCAATTTTACTGAAAAGCGTTTTCTGAGATTTAAACTGATACAGCTTACCGTCTGCAACGGAACCGGCAAGGCAATACATTACAAATTCCATAAGCGCCGGTACTATAGGCTCGCAGCCTTCAGACAGCAGAAATTCTTCCAGATGATTGTTTGCAAGAGGAGAATATTTTACGTAAATTTCTCCAACTATTCCCACACGGATTTTCTTTTCTTTGGTACGCTTTATTGTATCGAAATCTTCACACATCATACGGCAGTATTTTTTACATTTAAGAAACTCTCTTTTATCAAAAATCGGTATGAGCTTTTGCTGCCATAGATCTCTCATTTTATCGGTATCACCCTTGTTTATTTCGTAAGGCTTGCACTGATTATATAAGGACATGAGTAAATCACCGTAAAATACAGCATAAACAACTTTTATAAGTAGCGGTAAGGTAAGATCAAGTCCGTTGCCTTTTTCCAATCCGCTTAAATTCAGGGAAATAACAGGCACTTGAGGAAATTCCTTTTTAAGTGCCTTTCTGAGCAGATGAATATAGTTTGACGCACGGCAGCCGCCTCCGGTCTGGGTGAGCATTAAGGCGGTTTTGTTAACGTCATACTTACCGCTTTTGAGAGCATTAATAAACTGTCCGATTACAAGCAGCGCCGGATAGCATGTATCGTTGTGGACATTTTTCAGTCCCTCGTCCACGACCTCTCTTGTAGAGGTCTGAAGCAGTTCTACATTATATCCGTATTTTTTTAAAATGTTTATTATAAGCTTGAAATGTACAGGCAGCATATCGGGAACAAGAATAGTATAGCTGTCTTTCATTTCCGGCTTGAATACAGGGTATTGCATAAGTATTTCTCCAATCCTATTTCTCTTCCATTGCCGCTACAAGACTTCTGAGTCTTATTTTAGCCGCACCAAGATTGTTGATCTCATCAATTTTAAGCTGAGTGTAGAGCTTGCCTTTTGATTCAAGGATTTCTCTTACCTCGTCTGTGGTAATAGCGTCGATTCCGCAGCCGAATGAAACAAGCTGTACAAGCTGCATATCAGGCTGTGTGGTTACGTACTGTGCCGCACGGTAAAGACGTGCATGATAGCTCCACTGGTTTAAAACTCCTGGATTTGGATAATGACCGTACTGGAAAACAGCATCTTCTGAAACTACAGCCATACCCAGACTGGTAATCAGCTTTTGGATTCCGTGATTTATTTCCTTATCAATATGGTAAGGGCGTCCGGAAAGTACGATTATCTTCTGACCGTTTTCACGTGCCTTACTGATAATCTGATTTCCTCTGTTAAAAATTTCATTTCTGTAGTCTGCAAGCTTTTCATATGATTTTTTTACCGCCTGCTTGACCTGAGGCTTTTTGATGCCGTATTTTTTCAGTATCTCATACATTACGAAAGTCACATTCTTTTCTCTGTTAAGATCCATATACGGATAAATAAAGTTATTGCTGTTAAGTCTGGGGTTATTAGCAATCAGAAGCTCCGGATAGTATGCAACAACAGGACAGTTAAAGTGATTATCGTTTTCACCCTCGTCAATATTGTAACTCATGCAAGGATAGAAAATAAAATCAACATTTTTGTTCAGCAGGCTTTCAATATGACCGTGGGTAAGCTTTGCCGGATAACAGACGGTGTCCGACGGAATGGTATGCTGTCCCAGATAATAAATATCCCTTGAGCTTTCATCGGAAATAATTGTTTCAAATCCCAATTCGTTAAACAATGTTTTCCAGAATGGGATCAGTTCATAGAAATTAAGCGCAAGAGGAAGTCCGACCTTAGCTTTTGGATTTTCCACATGCTGTTCAAACATGGAAAGCAGCAGATTATATTTAAAGTCGTAAAGACTTTCGTTTTCGCTGCTGACTGCTTTTCCGGCGCCCCTTTCACATCTGTTTCCGGAAATAAATTTTCTGCCGTCGGCAAACGTAATAATATTAAGACCGCATTTTGCTGTGCAGCCGCCGCACTGTGCAGATTTTGAAGTATATGAAAAGTTTTCAAGGAGTTCTTTGGAAATTGTGGAAGAACTGCCGTTTGTTTTTTCTTTAGCGTAAAGAGCGGCGCCAAATGCGCCCATAAGTCCTGAAATTGCCGGACGGATCACATTTCTTCCCATTTCCATTTCAAAAGCTCGTAGTACGGCATCATTTAAGAACGTACCGCCCTGAACTACGATATTTTTACCGAGTTCTTCAGGCGATTTTGCTCTGATAACTTTATAAACGGCATTTTTAATGATTGAGGAGGAGAGTCCGGCGGAGATGTCCTCGACAGTCGCACCGTCCTTCTGTGCCTGCTTGACGCTGCTGTTCATAAATACAGTACAGCGTGAGCCTAAATCAACAGGATTTTCCGCAAATAAACCAAGAGACGCAAAGTCGGCTATATCATATCCCAGAGCAAGTGCGAATGTCTGGATAAACGAACCGCAGCCAGAAGAACATGCTTCATTTAGCATAATACTGTCTATGCTATGATTTTTGATTTTAAAGCATTTTATATCCTGTCCGCCGATATCTATAATAAAGTCTACCTCCGGACAGAAATACGACGCCGCTTTAAAATGAGCAACCGTTTCAACAATACCGAAATCTATTGAAAGTCCAGCTTTTATAAGATCCTCGCCGTAGCCTGTGACTGCACTTCCGGCAATTTTAATTTCCGGATTCATTTCACTGTAAATCTTTTTCAGTTTATCTGCAATTCTGTCAAGAGGCTGACCCTTATTTGAGGAATAGTGCTGATACAAAATACGGCAGTCCTCAGTGATAAGAATAAGCTTAGTAGTGGTCGAACCTGCGTCAATACCAAGGTAAGCGTTGCCTTTATATGTATGCAGATCGGCATATTCGAGGTCGCATTTTTTATGTCTTAAAATAAATTCTTCATATTCTGCCTTAGAATTGAAAAGCGGCTGTCCGGTTACAATACCGTTTCCTGTTTTAGCGTTTTCGATCTTTTTTATAACTGATTCAATAGTAAAATCGTCATGACTGTTAAATGCAAACAAAGCACAGCCTAAGGCAACAAATACCGGCGCTTCTTTCGGAAATACCGCCGTTTCGCCTTCTTTAAGTCCTAAGGTATCAACAAATGCTTTTCTCAGCCCCTTAAGGAATGAAAGCGGACCGCCAAGGAAAAGAACTTTACCTTCAATAATTCTTCCCTGTGCCAGACCCGATACTGTTTGATCGACAACAGCCTGAAAAATACTTGCACATATGTCTTCTCTTTTAGCGCCTTGATTTAAGAGGGGCTGAATATCGGATTTTGCAAATACACCGCATCTTGAAGCGATTGGATAAACTTTTTGAGCACAAAGCGACATATTGTCCATTTCTGTAACAGTAACTCCAAGGAGAGTAGCCATCTGATCTATAAATGCGCCTGTTCCTCCTGCGCATGAACCGTTCATACGCTGTTCAACTCCGCCGGTTAAGAAGATAATTTTAGCGTCTTCTCCTCCAAGCTCTATAACAGCGTCAGCGTCAGGAATTCTTTCCTTTACTGCTATAAAAGCAGAGTTGACTTCCTGTACAAAAGGTATTTCCGCACCTGTGGCAAGTCCCAGTCCCGCAGAACCGGTCATGCAGATTTTAAAAGTATCGTTTGGGTATTTTTCCTGTACAGCTTCAAGCTGTGTTTTTACAGTTTCGCGTACCTTTGAAAAGTGACGCTGATATTCCGAATAAATTATATTTTTCTTTTCATCAATAATAACAGTTTTTACTGTCGTTGATCCGACGTCAATGCCGAGAGAATAAATAGCCATATCTGAATTCCTTTCTGAAATCCAATAGAAATTACATTTGTATATTATTATAACACCTTTTTATTAAAAAAGCAAAGATTTTTTACAGTAATTTAATATGCAATGTTTACCGCTGTTGAATACCGTAAAAAAGTCAATATTGTATAATACAGTTGTCAAAATCTGCTCTTGAAAAAGAAAATACGGACTGCTATACTATATTTGTCAGATAATCATAAAAAATATAAAACAGATACTAATTTTTTATAAAAGGAGAAATTTATGGATTTCGGAAAGAATTTTGTTTGGGGAGCGGCAACGGCTTCCTATCAGATCGAAGGCGGAGCTTACGAGGACGGCAAAGGACTTAATATTTTTGATACGTTCTGTCAGATACCGGGAAGAATTGATAATAACGATAACGGGAATATAGCCTGCGATCATTATCACCGATGGAAAGACGATATTGCAGTAATGAAGGAAATAGGACTGAAGGCTTACAGATTTTCTTTAAACTGGGCAAGAATTCTTCCGGAGGGTATCGGAACAGTCAATCCAAAAGGAATTGAATTTTATAATAATATAATAGACGAACTGCTGAAAAACGGAATAGAACCGTACATTACTCTTTATCACTGGGATCTTCCTCTTGCACTGGATAAGCTAGGCGGCTGGAGAAATCCTGAAATTGTAAGATGGTTCAGCGAATATGCAAAAGTGGTTGCTGAAAACTTTTCTGACAGAGTAAAATATTTCATGACCATAAATGAACCTCAGGTAATATTTGGTCTCGGATATCAGCAGGGAAGAATTGCTCCGGGTTTAAAGCTTACAGTACCTGAGCTGCTTGAGGCTGCACACAATCTGCTTAAAGCACATGGCGCAGCAGTTGTGACCTTGAGAACCTATGCGAAGCAGCCGCTTAAAATCGGATATGCTCCTTGCGGGAATATGAATATGCCTGCTTCAGACGCTAAGGAAGATATTGAAGCGGCTCGTAATTCAATGTTCAGCTTTGACACTCCTGATATGGCGATAGGAAGTCTTGTATGGTATAATGATGCAATTTTCTTTGGTAAATACCCTGAACGTGAATTTAAGATATGTGAAAAATATATGCCTGAAATTACCGATTCAGATATGAAATTGATAAGCCAGCCGCTGGATTTTGTCGGACATAATGTTTACTGGGGACACAAAGTTTCTGCCGGTGACGGTACTCATAAAATAGTCAGCGATCCGGGCGGATTTAAAAATGCACCCTACAGGTGGCCTGTAACACCCGATTGCCTTTACTGGGGGACTAAGTTCCTTTATGACAGATATAAAAAACCTATATATATTACAGAAAACGGAAAGTCATGTCATGATGAAATCTCAGCCGACGGTCATGTTCATGATACTGAAAGAATCAATTATATTAACGGTTATCTCAAAGGACTTAAAAAATCTGTTCTTGAGGGTACTGACGTTGCAGGATACTTTCATTGGTCGCTTATGGACAACTTTGAATGGGCGTACGGCTATACCGAACGTTTTGGATTGACTTATGTGGATTATAAAACTCAGAAAAGAATCTTAAAGGATTCCGCATACAGATACAGTGAGATTATAAGAACAAACGGTGCGGATCTTTAATGTATATTTAACACTTTTGCGTAGAATATAATTATGAGGTGATAAAAGTGGAAAAAGGCGAAATCCCTATTGGATTTGGTATGGCTCTCGCTATGAATCCGGAAGCTATGAAAAAATTTTCGGATTTGCCAGAAGCAAGGCAGAAGGCTATTATCGACGGTACTCATAATGTAAATTCCAAAAGTGAAATGCAGCAGTATGTGAGAAATATTTTAGCGGAATAAAAACAAAAAATCCCGATTCAAAATGAATCGGGATTTATAATTATAGTTCTGTCTTTTATAGATTATTGAAACAGCCTATTGCTTTTCCAATAATTTTTATATTATTTATTTCGTCTCCGATAAAAATCATCGGTTCAAAGTCCGGATTATCAGCATATAAAATCAGTTTTTGATTTTCCGTATAATAGTAATATTTTCTTATGAATATTTTTCCGTTGAGTGAAATCATGACTATATCTTTATTTTTAATGGTGTCTGTTTTTTTTATAAAGACAATAGCTCCGGCGTATATTTGAGAATTGCTCATACTGTTGTCAGCAGCCTTAAAACAAAAGTCTCCATGCAAATCAGAAAGGCATAAATGTTCATTAAAGATCATTTTGCCGTTTTCTGTATAATTAAGTATCGGTATTGTGTCGCTGCACTGTAAAACATCTTCTATTTTTATATTTTTATCTTTTTCAATATCTCTGACAAGTCTGTCAAGACCGTTTTTTTCTTCTTCTTCACTCCAACCCATGAGATATTCCGGAGAAACCTGAAGTATTTCTGAAAGGGGTTTTAAAACTTCTGCCGGAATTCTTTCAATGTCGCTGCTTTCATAGCGGTATACAGTGGCACGGTTTTTATTGAGTTTTTCTGCCAGTTCATCTGCACTTAAACCCAGTTCTTTTCGCCTTTGTTTTATTCTTTCACCAACAGTCATATAATCACGTTCCTTTTTGTGGTTTTTATTATTTTAACATATAATTTGCTTAAATGCAATTTTTTTGCATATCTGCGAAAAAACTATTGACAGCCGGAAAAAATTGTGTTATCATATAATCATAAAAGTCGCATATGTGCAAATTTAACTTATGGTAAAGAAAGGAGGATTAGTTTGCTTATCGCATATAAGCAACTTGAAAATGCAGAAAGGAGGGTAAAATGACAGATATAATAGTAGCCTTGATTGCATTGATCGGTACTCTCTGCGGTTCTCTTGGAGGCGTATTGGTATCGTCAAAAATGACAAATTATCGGCTTTTACAGTTGGAAAACAAAGTTGCCGAGCATAATAATTTTGCCAGAAGAATGCCGGTCATAGAGGAGCAGATCAAGGTTATAAATCACAGAATTGACGATTTGGAAAGGGGAGTGTAGTGAAAAATTATTTTGCAAAGCTTTTGAGTGTGAAAAGTATTGTGACTATAATACTCACATTTAATTTTGCTGTTTTAACCGTAATGGGGAAAATAAATTCAGAGCAGTTTATTATGATCTTCACAACGGTTATAGCGTTTTATTTTGGTACTCAGCACGAAAAAAATAATACAGAAGAATGAAAGGAAATGATGTATATGAATAGTCCGTATATGGGAGATTTTAAGGTAACTCAGGAATATAAGGGGAATGATCATGACGGTCTTGATTTGGTTGGAATTGCATCAAAAGAAATACATAGCACAGTAAATGGTATAGTGGAATTTGCCGGATGGGAAAACAGTTCAGATCAAAGTCAGGGATTTGGACAGTATGTAAAAATTATTGATGATGTCAGCGGATATGGTTATTATTTTGGTCATATGTCAAGTATTAAGGTTAAGGTCGGCGATAGGGTCAAAATTACTGATATTATAGGAATCGAAGGCAGTACAGGTAACAGTACAGGCAGTCATTGTCATTATTGTATTCGCAAAAACGGTAAGGGGACGCATATTGACGTATCGGCAGTTTCCGGTATTCCTAATAAGCTTGGTACATACAATGACGGATATGTATCAGGTTCAGGGAACAAAAGTGAAAACAAATCAGTAACTCTGATTATTGACGGGATTACTTATTCAGGAACTCTCACTAAAAAATAATCAAAAAAAGCACAGCTTATGCTGTGCTTTTTATTATAATATTTCCTCAAGTTGTTTTCTTATATGAGCATTTCTTTTTATATAATCAATGTTCATAGGCTTGATTTTACCGTCTGCAAAATCATACATGCCTTGTAAAATTCCCTCTGTACTATCTTCTACAAGATATCCGCCATACTGTTTAAGAAAATTACTAGGACCGTGAACATCCGTGGAAAACACCGGAATACCTAATGAATCAGCTTCAAGCATAACCAGTCCCAGACCTTCATAAATTGATGAAAGTATGAATAAATCGCATTTTTTGAGAATAGGCATAGGATTCTTCATTGATTTAATTAGAACAATATTTTCCCAGCAATCGGTCATTTTTACCTTCTGGACGGTTTTACCATAAAGATTTCCCAGACCGCCTATAATAATCAGCTTAGCTTCAGGATAATTTTTGTGGAAGGCTTCAAAAGCGTCAATAAGTCTGAAATGACCTTTTTCCGGTGAGAATCTTCCGATAGTAATGAATTTCATGCCGGGAGAGTTTAAAATATGATTAACGCCGTCCGGGTGCGGACAGAATATTTCGGTATCCTTTTGGAATTCAACGGACATATCGCCCTTAATTACGACTGAATCATGATTGTGGAAATTACTTATTACTTTTATATTATCACGTCTGCCGCTTATTTGATAGGTCGGTTCAACTATGTCTTCTGAGACGGAAATGACATTATCGCATATGTTATAAGCCCATCTTAAAATATATTCATTCTGATTGTTTCTGGTTTTAATTTCCTGAACCATATCATTATGAACAAATATTGTTTTTCTTGAGTCAAATTGAGTTAGCATACCTATAACATGGTTTTCGTATCCGTTAAATTGAATGACATGTTCAAACTTTATTCCATAAAAATGACGTTTGATTTCCCTTGCATAGGCTTGTGCAAGAACTTTTTTATATTTTTCTTTCTCTTTGCCGTGCAGCGCAAAACGATTATATGCATGAGATGTTTTGAAGTCAAAGGAAATATCGCTGCTTATTGGAATTATGCCGACGTTTTCAGGAAGAATAGAAGTTCTGTAAGGATCTGCACGTAAATTTCTTTCACGAAACGAAATATAATAATTGTATCTGTTCAAATCAATATTATCCAGAACAGATAAAAGAGCTGTGGTAATACCGTTCTTATTTAAATCACCGGCATAAATGAGAATGTTCTTTTTACCGTTAGGAATAAGCTTTTCTTCATTTGTAACTGGTTTTCCGAGAAAGACTCGCTGACATATTTTTTTAACTGCGTCCGGACTGTCATAAGTACAGTATTTTTTTATAAATTCCGAATCCTCATAGTCTTTAGGATTATTTATAGCTTCAATAAGCTCATCAATTGTTGTAGCTTGAGGAAACGGAAACTCATCTAAAGATACGTAAACGCCTCTGTCACGGAAGTATTCTTCTTTATCATAGGTATAAAGTATTATTTTCTGATGTGAGTTTGCAAAATCATAGAATACGCTGGAATAGTCGGTAATAAGGGTATCAGCCATATTCAGTATCTCATAATACTCGTATCCTGTCGGAAAAGCCTTGATATGTTTGTAAGTATCATCTTCAAATTCCAGCTTCATAAGAGGATGATATTTTACATACATCAGTTGATTATCTTTAAGTCTGCAGTCCATGTCCTCCAGAAAGCGAGTCATTTCATATATTACACGTTCAGTATCAAAATTATTGACCTTACCTCTCCATGTAGGCATATATACAATAATTTCTTTATCATCTACATTAAATTCTTTTCGGAGTTCACAACGTCTTTCATTATTAAAAAATACAGAATTTCTGGGGTATCCCTCATTTAAAATAGTTGCTTTACATAGGTTTTTAAGCATGTAAGCGCTGACCATTTTTTCCTTCATATATTCATTAGGGAAAACTAAATAGTCGCTGAAAATGAGATTTCTCATAACATTTCCCATGTTATAAACCTCGTTTTCAACGTCTCGTCCCATATTTTTCAGCGGTGTTCCGTGCCATGTATTTAATATTACCTGACCGTCTTTTTTTATAAAACGTCTGGGAAATGAAGTATCATTTACAAGATATTTTGACTTGGAAAGATATTTATAATATTTCAATGATTCAGCTCGCAAAAGTTTTATATTATTTATATTATATTGTTTCAGCATTGCTTTAACATCATCTGTTTTAAACGGTTTTGCAGAAAGACATAATCTTAAATGTCGGTATTCAGGATTCTGTGAAAGTTCTCGTGTGATATATAGAATATTGCCGGCAAGGTCGCTTCCGCTTCTTGATTCAATGAATACCATTTTGTCATTTATTTTTGACTTTTGATACCTACCGTAATATATACTGAACCATATTCTTGTTTTTAATTTATTCAGAATTTTTTTTGTATTTTTCATCAGAGCCATCAGGCGTCCTCCATTATAATAAAAATAAAAAGAATTATTTTAAATCATTTTTTATTTGAGTAGTAGAAATTTCCGGCGTTCTGGAAAGATATACTACCTCGCAGTAATCTTTCAGAAAATCGAATTTTCCGGTCCAGTCGTCTCCCATTACGAAAGTATCTATTTTAAATTCCTTTACATCGCTGATTTTTTGTTCCCAGTTTTCTTCAGGTATAACAAGGTCTACATATCTTACGGATTCAAGAAGACGTTTTCTTTGTTCATAGGTAAAGTAGCATTTTTTCTGTTTGGAATTCCAGTTAAATTCATCGGTAGATAAAGCTACTATAAGATAATCTCCCAAAGCCTTGGCTCTTTGCAGCAGATTAATATGACCGTAATGAAGAAGATCATAAGTACCGTAAGTAATAACTTTTTTCATTGTTTTAATACTCCTGATATTATTTATTTTATTTCAAAAATTTACCTAATTAACAATTTTCCACTATAATTTTTAGTATATATTAAAATTATGTTTTTGTCAAGAAAAATCAAGAGTGTATTACTTTTTGAAACATAATTTTAAGAATAATGTAAAAGAAATGTTTTTTCTTTATTAATATGTTTTACTTTTTGTTTTATATTAAACGACAAATTTTTTGGTATTAAATGTGAAAAAAATAAGAGACTCATATTATGAGTCTCTTTATATTAATTAAAATGTTTATTTGCAAGATAATGTGCAATTGCAGCGGCGTCGCCAGCAGTTATCTTACCGTCTTGGTTATAATCTGCCCATGCCGGAAGTTCTTCCTTTTTCTGATGAGCCAGCATTTTGGCAATATATGCAGCATCGCCGGCAGTTAGATTGTTATCGCCGTTTGCATCGCCTCTCAGACCCGCCTGAACGGGGATGTAGGCAATTTTGAATCCGTTTATTATAAGGATAGATTCATCATATCCGTTTTCATAGACTTCAGCAGGGGAGTAAGAAAAGCTGCATGGAATGCTGATTTTACGTCCGGTCTCATCAAAGAAACTAATTTTATCAGCAAATGATTCTTCGTCGGACGCACATGCTATTACATCTTCTGAATAATAATAAATTTGTTTTGTAACATTATTCGGATCAATTGTTTCATAGTTTCCTGCCATATCATAAACTTCCACAAAGCTTTCGGTTGAATATTCCGGCAGCTTTATTAAAATGTTATTTTTATACGATGTATTTGCCGGAGCAAAGTACACAGGATATGATTCATCGTTTACCTCATAGCTTACGGCTCCCTGTAATGAGCCGTTATCTGCGGCTTCAATCATAAGATATTCCGTATCTCCGATAATTAGTTTGGAGCAATTGTTTATAACAGGCTTTTCAGTGTCAATAGTAAAGCTTTGAGTTACAACTTTACTGCTGTATTTATCTGACAGAGGAGTTTTGGCCGTTACCCATATCGTATAAGCGGCATTGTTATGAATTTTTCCGTCAGTGTCTCGGAAATCCCAGTTTATTTCAAATGAATTAGACGTTCTTTCGTTAGTTGCATGATCGATATATATATTTCCGCTTCCCAGAATCTCGCTGTAAACCTCTTCCTTATCGGAATTATATATTGATACCTTAACATCATAGCATCTCCGTTTAAAGCAGGTATTTAAAAACAGATTATTAAATGCATTGTCATCATCGTTTGGATTCAGCAGCGGAGAAAAGTAAGGGTGTGACAGCGTTATGTCCAAATCGTCTGTGTCAGACGGTTCATTGTCAAATTCATCTGTGAAAAGACTGTAAAGTTCAATAAGATTCAATCCCGCTGTATTTACACCGTCTGACAAAAAGGAAGCATATTCATTATCGGGATCCTTATAGGCGAACTGTTCAATCAGCTCTGCTGTGTTGTTTTCGCTCCAGTTTCCGCAGAATGTCATAAATGAAAGAGTAAGTGCAGGGGAAGTTTCGTTTTTCAGGTTAATAAAACCGTCTATAAATGTACCGTTTTCAAAAACCTCAAAAATATTATTGTAAGCTTCTTTAGTAAGTATTATTTTAGCCGTTACATGCTTTACACTTGATGGTTCTACCGTTATTTCCTGTAATTCGGCTCCTGTATCGGCATCTTCAAAGACAAGATAATAATCAGCGTCTTTTACAAGTCTCTGAGTATTCCAGCTTAATTCATCATTTTCGTTTACTGCGTCATTGAAAACATCGGCGCTTAGCTGATATGTCTGGGCAGTATCGCTTATATTATGTATATTAAACTGAAGCAAGTATTCTCCGGAAGCGTTTTCTCCCAGTGAAATTTTAGGACGGTAATTATCAGCTTCACTGTTGGAGGATATATAACACGGAGTATTTATCGCATCAGAAACATTTGCCAGTCCGTTTCCCTGAACCCTTGGAGACGCTACCTCAAGACCGTCGCTGGTGCTTATAGGCGTTGCAGTTGACATCAGGAGCTTTGCCATAAGTTCAGTATAATCAGAATTTTTAACAATTCCGTATTTTGAAGCATTTTCCTTTAAATATTGTTTAAGCAGTGCGTTTAAGCCGGCAATCTGCGGAGACGACATTGAGGTTCCGCTCATTGTTGAATAAAGGTTATGCAGCTTTTTATTTGAGTCGGGAACAGAAGAAATAATATTTCCGCCGAATCCTGTTATATCAGGTTTTAAAAGCAGAGTTTCAGTAAAATCCCATGATGAAAAGCTGCTCATGACTTCTTTGTCATATTTAAGAACAAGCTGAGGAGTCAGACTGAAGCTTACATTTTTATTTTCCTGTTCTATCATCTGCATTCCTGCATTGAAGGAAATAAATCCGCTGGGCAGTCCTTGACAATCCATTGTGAGAAGTTCTCCGTTTTCGTCGTTGTCATATACGATAAGACCTACTGCTCCCGCTTCGGCGGCATTGTAAGCTTTTTCTGAAAAAGAAATTTTTCCTCTGGAAACAAGCGCTATTTTATCTTTAACATTGAGTCCTTTATAATCGTCGGCTTCTCCGTTTCCGGGTATTGGAACGTATGCTAATGTTTTTTCATTAAACGCTGCCAAAATGCTTTCCTCTGAATCAACTATTTCAAAATTGTTTTCATTAACAGTTATTGCATAAGTCTCCTGAAAATAGTTTTGGGCGGAACCAACAGACAATACGCTTTTCAGGTTATTTGAAAACCCTCCGGTACTGTAGTCCAGGAAGTTATTTTCAATTGCTTCAAGCTTTCCGTCATTGCCGGCAGAAGAACAGAACATGACGCCGGTACCGGTAATATTGTTAATAGCTTCATATTCGGGAGCAAATTGTCTTTCTTCAAGAGTTATGCCGCTTGCGCCATAGCTTGTGTTTATAACGTCTGCGCCAAGATAAAGACAGTCGTCATAAGCTGCAACAAGATTTTCGTCACTAAGACTATAATCAGACATTAGAATCAGCTGGGCATCTGGAGCAACACCCTTTGGATCATATTTGCTGCTGGTTTCAGCTTCTCCGTTTCCTGCTGCAATTCCTGCAACATGAGTACCATGAGTATGAAAATCTTTCAGCGTATCTGTTGTTTGCGAGCGGTAATTAAACGCATAAGGGATCTTAGTATTTACGTAATAGTCAGCCCCGTTTTTCTGGGTGGCTGATAGGTAAGGCGAGATATTTATGACGTCTTCTTTTGTCAGCCTTCCTTCAGTTCCTTCCGGAAGAGACAGGAATTCATGATATCGGTCAAAGGAATTGTCTATTACCGCAATTACAATTCCTTCTCCTTTATAATCAGTACCGGAAGCGCCTACAGTTTCAAGTACTTTATCTGTCAATTCTGAGTAGGAAAACAGAGAATCTCTGTTTTCAGCTTGGGGATTCAGCGTAATTTCTTCTTCCAGATCATCTTCTACGGAACCAAGCTCATAAATATCGGATATTACCATAGAACCCATATCGTTTTTTATGATCTTGTATTCACTATGGGAAAGTACAACGGAAAAGCCGTTATATGCCGCTGTGTATTCATATTTTGGCGTAAGCGAGTTTTTTCCCAAAAGTCCTGCGAGATATTCTTTAGCAAATTCATGTTCTTCCGCAATTGTCTCATAGGCAGACTGTCCTTCATCGGTAAAAATAAACTTGTCCACTCCAAGAGATTGTGCCTCGGGATACTTTGCCAGAGGTTCTCCGGGAAGCTTGATAATGCAGTTAAATAAAGTATCATTGTAGTCTTCTTCGTAAATAGACGCAATAACTTGAGAGTTTGCAGACATAAACAGTGATATGGTCATTACCGCAGAGGTCAGAAGTGAAATTATTTTCTTCATTTTGTTTCCTTTCTTTTTAATTTTTAAAATATTTATAATGGTTATATTATAGCTTATTTTTCCTGTTTAGTCAATTAAATCAAGATTACAAAAATAAAGTGAACGATGTGAAAAGAATTGAAAAAATAAAAATCTTCCTATGTCGGAATTTGATCATAGGAAGACTTTTACTGTTTATTTAATTATGCTTTAACGAACATCCATTGCTCGTTATATGTATTATTATAAGGATACCAGATTATTTTTGCCAGATTTGATGTAGAAGCATTCTGAACAACCAGACAATATGATAAGTTAGGCATGTGAAGTTTGTATGTACCGTTATCATTTTCATAAATATCTATGTTCATACTTGAACTATTGACTACGCCGTAATTATCGGTACCAATATTTATATAACCGGTATATTTTGTGGATTTTGTTTTGATTTGGTAATTACCGCTTGAAGTTTTAATAATTTCCCACTTCTGATTATTGCCGCTGTTTAATGTATTTTGTACCAAGCCGCCGGTAGTTTCATTTAACTGAAGATATTTTCCGCTGTTCGCATTAATAATATAATAAGTACCTCTAGCGATTTCTGCCTGATTTCCGTCTTCCAGTACCCATTTCTGACTGCTTGAGGCTGTATATTCAGCCCAACCCACAACAGATGTGGAGTTATATACATCAAGAGCTCTCCAGGTATTACCGTCCTGTTTTAAAATGCAGTAAGTTCCATCTGTATTTACTGATAAAGAAATCTTTAGTGATGATCCAACTACGGCTCTTGGAAAATCAGCTGCGTAATTTGCACCAGTTGTTACATAGCTTCCTGTGTGAACGGATTTCAGAGTATTGTTTTGATAAACAAAACGTTGATTATTACCGCCCATAAAAGAATGTTGTATTAATTCTTTGTAACTTGGAGCTGCAACGTCAAGATATAAATTGCTTTTGTAATTTCTTATATAATATGTATTATTTGCAGAAATCGTCATAGCTTCTGCCGATACAATTCTTGCATTGATTTCGTCTGCATAAACATTAGTTATAGGACAGCAAAACAGCATGCATATTAATAAATAAGAAAATACGCTTTTAAAAATCTTTTTCATAATTTAAACCTCTTTTTTTATAATATATAATCCAGATTATATTTTCATTATACATATTTTGACATTTTTTTCAATATATTTTTTTATAATTAATATAATATTTGCTTTTATTTAATAATTTGTTCATAAATAAATAAAAAGTCCGGAATTTCCGGACTTTTTAAATTATTCTTTTTCGTATATGAGATTGTCATTAATATAAACTTGTGAAATGTTGTCCGGGTCTATAGGTTCATCGAATATCCATTGAGCATGATGATACGGTGATTTACCATCTTCATATGTGGAATATCCGCCGTTAAACAGCGGATTTACATATATGATACTTTCATCAGTCATAATTAGTTTTAATTCGTTATCATTAATAACTGTTTCTCCGCTGCTTTCTATTATCGCAGATAAAGGTGTAATTATAAGGTCAGTTATTTGATAATTAACTTCTTTAGGATAATTATTATAGCCTACATGCAAAGTATTTATGTTGCCGAAATTTAATGTAAAGCTGATTCTGAAAATGTCAAAATCATTTTCCCATTCATGACTTTGAAGATCTATATATTTTTTTCCGCTGTTAATGTCAATGAAAGTTTGTCTGGCTTTTTCATCTTCGCTTATATTATTTGAATTATAATTTGAAAGATAAATATCTACATTGTTGTTTTCGGAAAAATATTGTTCGCATAAATTGTATTTTATTATTAGATTTCCTGTATTTTCATCTTCATAGGCATCAAGATTGCCTGAATATCCTGATTCATAATCTATACCATCTGAATTCAGAGCAATGAACTGTATTTGTTCGGCGTCTATGCCTTCCGGTTTTACAATACAGTAAATGTTCAGTTTATCAGCAATCATTCCAATGGGAGTAAAACTTATATCGCTGCTGCTGGATTCATAGCTGAAATTTTCCATTTCGCCTATAAGACTAGTTTCAACATCTGTTATTTCCATATCTGTTGACGTTTCTGAAAAGAAAGTTCTAATCCATTCAAATCCGCCGCTTTCAGCTGCCGCCCATGTACCGCATGTAAGGGCTGCTGCTGCTGCCGCCATCACCGGAATAAAGCGGATTTTTCTTTTAGGCTTGTATTGTGATGTGTTTACGCTGCTTTCAGCCTCTTTTATTATTCTTTCCGTACAATTTTCATTCATAGAAATTTTATTCATAGTTTCCATATATAAGTTTTTGTTCATATTCTTCTTCCTCCTTAAGCTTTTTTTCAATGAGCTTTCTGCCTCTTTGTAAATGTGTTTGAACGGTGGATTCTTTTCTGCTTGTTATTTCTGAAATTTCTTTAACGGAATACTGTTCGTAGTAATAAAGGTGAATGACTATTCTGTATTTTTCCGGAATTGACATTAGAACATCTATAAGCTCAGACTGTGATTCGTTCATAGAATATACTTCTCTGCATTCTTCCAGTGAAGTTTTGGTTTTGTACCATGATGATTTAAAAATATCTTTGCACTTATTAACAGTTACTCTTATAAGCCATGCTTTTTCTTCGTTTTCACTTTGAAATACACGATCTAAGGTGTAGAATTTCAAAAATACTTCCTGAGATATGTCTTCAGCGTCCGATTTGTTTCCGCAGTATGAATAAGCAGCACGGAAAACAGTGTTTTTATACTTTTCGAGTTTTTGGCAGAATATAATGTTATCCATTGCATCATCTCCTTTCGTTCATTTTTTGAAGCTTCATTAATAAAACGATTTGGGAATACATAAAATCTCAGTTTTTAGTAAAAAAATTAAGGGACGCTTAAAATTCGTCCCTTATAAGATAACTTTATTTTTTTTCAATATCTTCTTTTACACTTGAAGGCAGGCAGAAATCGTATAAAGCTTCATACGAATCATATTCAGATTCCGTCAACACGGCGGAGGGTATCAAGCCGGTACACTCGTTTGAAGAGCCTGCTTCATTAAACATTATATCCTCGTAGGCAGGGGTCACAGGATAATCTTTTTTTGATTTTTTCATTTGCTTTTCCTCCTTTTTTATAGTGTGAGAGAAAAAGCTTGTAATATTCATAAATTATTTTTTAAAAAAATATTGTATAGATGAAGTCAGATATTATTGCGGCAATACAACAGTGCCGCAGTATTTATTGTTTTAATCATTATTTTTTCATAAGACTTTTAAGTCTGTTCATTGCTTCAATAGTGTTTTCTCTGTCTCCGAAAGAAGTGAGTCTGAACCAGCCTGCACCGTTTTTACCGAAGCCCTCACCCGGAGTTCCTACTACATAAATATTGTTCAAAAGATAATCAAAAAATTCCCAGCTTCCCATATTATTCGGACACTTCAGCCAGATGTAAGGAGAATTTACGCCGCCTGTGTACTTGATACCCAGTTCGTCCATTGTATCGGCAATGATTTTTGCATTTTCCTTGTAATAAGCGATATTTTCACGAGTCTGTTTCTGTCCTTCTTCAGAAAATACAGCCGCAGCCGCACACTGTACAGGATAGGATACGCCGTTAAATTTTGTGGAAAGTCTTCTGTACCAGAGTTTGTAGATGTTTGTACCGTCAAGCTCAAGCTCTTTAGGAATTACAGTATAACCGCATCTTGTACCGGTAAATCCGGCAGTTTTTGAAAGCGAGCACATTTCAATTGCGCATGTTCTTGCACCTTCAATTTCCATAATACTTCTTGGTATATCATCTTCGGTAATGAATGCTTCATATGCAGCGTCATATATGATAAGAGAATTATTTGCATTTGCATAGTCGACCCAAGCCTTAAGCTGTTCCTTGTTTAAGCATGCGCCTGTAGGATTGTTAGGGGAGCAGAGATATATGATATCTGCCTTTACGTCAGGATTGGGCATTGCACAGAAATTATTTTCTTCTGTACCGTCCGCATAGAGGATTTTTCTGCCTGCCATAATGTTTGAATCAACATACACCGGATAAACAGGGTCTGTTACCAGAATTACGTTGTCTTCTGCAAAAATGTCGCCGATATTACCAGCGTCGCTTTTAGCTCCGTCATTTACAAGAATTTCATCGGCTGATACGTTAACTCCGAAGCTTTTGTAGTAATCTGAAATGGCAGTTCTTAAAAATTCGTATCCTTCGTAATCAGGGTAGCCTTTGAAAGTTTCCTTTACACCTAATTCGTCACATCCCTTTTTCATCGCTTCAACAACTACGGGTGCCAGAGGAAGAGTAACGTCGCCGATACCCAGTCGGATAAGCTTTTTATCAGGATTTGCTTTTATAAATTCGTTAGTCTTTTTTGCGATGTCTGCAAAAAGATAGTTTGGAACAAGGTTTTCAAAATTCTTGTTTACTTTTGTCATTGTATTACTCCTTAAAATTTATTTTATATGACTTACATCAACGTCTCCGTCACAGATAAGTGCGGCAGGACCTTTCATAATAACAGTACCGTCAGAGTTCCATGTTATTTTCAGGTCGCCTCCTCTGAGATGAACGGTGACTTCCTCGTCATGATTACAGTAGCCGTTGAGTACTGACGCTACAACCGAGGCACATGCGCCTGTTCCGCAGGCGAAAGTTTCACCGCTTCCTCTTTCCCAAACTCTCATATTAAGAGTATGGGAATCAATAACTTCTATGAATTCAGTATTGATTCTGTCGGGGAAGAGCTTGTGATTTTCAAAAGACGGACCGATTTTCTCCAGTTCAAGATCTTTAATATCGTCCATATATACTATAGCGTGGGGATTGCCCATTGATACGCAGGTGATTTTATATTCCTTTCCATCAACCTCTACAGGTTCGGAAATAAATCTTTCCTTATCGGAATTTACCGGAATATCTTTCGGTGTAAGTATAGCTTTGCCCATATCTACCTCAACAAATTCTACTTTGCCGTTTTCCGGAAACAGTGTGAGGTACTTTATGCCTGAATTGGTTTCAAGAGTAATTTCAGTTTTATCCGTCAGACCTTTATCATAAACATATTTTCCGATGCAGCGTGTAGCGTTTCCGCACATCATTGCCTCAGAACCGTCCGCATTGAAAATTCTCATTCTGAAATCAGCCTTATCGGAAGGCATAATCAGAACCAGTCCGTCAGAGCCTATGCCCTTACGGCGGTCGCTTACATATATGGAAACTTTTTCGGGGTTGTCAACTTTTTCTTCAAAGCAGTTTACATATATGTAATCGTTGCCGATACCGTGCATTTTTGTAAATTTCATTTTTATCGCCCCTTTGATTTAAATTAACAATATAAGTATATATTATTTTCTGTAAAAAATCAACAAGCTTGTAGAAAAAATGCAATATTATAGAAATAAAACGATATAAAATTATTAGTTTTGCAAGTAATAATAAAAAAAATCTTGCAATGATTGCTAAAATGTAGTATAATTTAATAAGTTTATTCTAATGAAATAATGCAGAAACGAGGGATTTGATTTGGATCTTGAAATGGTGTCGTATCTTTCCAAACTTGGAAAGCTTTCATTTACTGATGAAGAACTGAAAAAAACAGCTGAAGAAATGACCAGTATCATCGAAATTATGGATACAATCAAGGAAATTGACGTTGAATACAATGCGCTTGCAGATAATAAGAATGTATATCTGAACAATCTGCGTGAGGACGAATCGGAAGCCAGTATGCCTACGGAAAAAATACTCCAGAATGCAGTTAACAGTCAAAACTGCTTTGTTGTTCCTAAGGTTGTTGAATAATTCGGATAAGAGGTTAGGATATGGATATTACAAAACTTAAAATAAGAGACATGAGAAAGATGCTGGACAGCGGTGAAATTTCTGCTTCCGAGCTTACTCAGGGTTATATTGAGAGAATAAAAAAATATGACGGTAATGTAAAAAGCTATATTACCGTTACGGAAGAAAATGCACTTGAAAGCGCTAAAGCGGCTCAGGAAAAAATCAAAGCCGGAAATGCTGCGCCTCTTTGCGGTATTCCTATGGCGATAAAGGACAATATCTGTACGGACGGCGTTAAAACGACCTGCGCTTCAAAAATGCTTGAAAATTTTATTCCGCCTTATAACGCTACAGTTATGGAAAAGCTTGATGCACAGAATATTGTTATGCTGGGAAAAGTTAGTATGGACGAATTTGCTATGGGCGGTTCAACTCAAACCTCCGCTTTTGCAAAGACAAAAAATCCTTATGATCTGAACAGAGTTCCCGGAGGTTCTTCAGGCGGTTCGGCGGCAAGTGTTTCCGCCTCCCTTTGTGCGGGAGCATTAGGCTCCGATACGGGCGGTTCGATCAGACAGCCTGCGGCATTCTGCGGTGTTACCGGTCTGAAACCTACCTATGGCAGAGTTTCACGTTACGGTCTTGTAGCTTTCGCTTCATCTCTTGACCAGATCGGCCCTCTTGCAAAAGACGCTCACGACTGTGCAGTGATTTTAAACGCTATTGCCGGTTATGACAGACATGACGGTACTTCTTCAAAAAATCCTACTGAGGATTTTACCGCTAAAATCGGAATGGATATGAAGGGCGTTAAAATTGCCATTCCAAAAGAATTTTACGGAGAAGGCATTGATAAAGAAGTTGCAGACGAAGTACTGAAAGCTGCTGAAACATATAAGCAAATGGGTGCGGAACTTATAGAATGCAGTATGCCGAGTCTTAAATATGCCGTTCCTGCATACTATCTGATTTCTTCTGCAGAGGCTTCCTCAAATCTCTCAAGATATGACGGTATCAAGTACGGTCACCGCAGTGAGATCGGTGAAAACTTTAACGAGCTTATCTGCAATTCAAGAGCGGAGGGATTTGGCAGTGAAGTTAAGAGAAGAATACTTCTCGGAAACTACGCTCTCTCCAGCGGCTACTATGACGCATACTACGGTAAGGCTCTTGCACTGAGACAGAAAATATCAGCGGAATATGACAGTATTTTTGAAAAGTGCGATATGATATTGACTCCTACTACGCCTTCCGTTGCTTATAATGCAGACGAAAATGTATCAGATCCTGTAAAAATGTACAAGGCTGATATCTGTACTGTAACAGTAAACATTGCCTCTCTTCCGGCTATTTCTACAACATGCGGATATAACAAGGACGGTATGCCTGTTGGTATGTCAATTATCGGAAAGAAGTTCGACGAGGCTTCTATTATCGGTGCTGCGGACGCTTTTGAAAAGACTTTCGCTTATAAAGCGCCGGAAATGGTTTAAAGGAGGAGAAGAATAATGTCATCATATATTCCGGTTATCGGTCTTGAAGTTCATGCCGAGCTTTTAACTAAATCAAAGGTTTTTTGTACCTGTAATGCAGAATTCGGCGGAGACCCTAATTCACGCTGCTGCCCTGTTTGTACAGGTATGCCCGGAACTTTGCCGGTAATTAACCAGACTGCTGTTGAATATGCGGTAAAAGCTGGCTTTGCTCTTGGCTGCGATATAAATAAATTTTCAGTATTTGACCGTAAAAATTATTTCTATCCCGATCTTCCAAAGGCTTATCAGATCTCGCAGCTGAATCTTCCCCTTTGTATAAACGGTGTTGTTACGATTGAAGTTGACGGAAAGAAAAAGGATATCCGTGTAAACCGTATTCATCTTGAAGAGGACGCAGGTAAGCTTGTTCATGACGACTTCAACGCTGTTTCTCTTGCCGACTACAACAGATGCGGAGTACCGCTTATAGAAATCGTTACTGAACCTGATATTTCTTCCGCAGAAGAAGCAAAGGCTTTTGTGGAAAAAGTAAGTCTGCTTTTACAGTACGCGGGAGTTTGCGACTGTAAAATGGAGCAGGGTTCTCTCAGAGCAGATGTAAACGTTTCCATTATGAGACCGGAGGACAAGGAATTCGGTACGAGAACAGAGTGCAAAAACTTAAACTCCTTGAAATCGATCGGACGTGCTATAGATTTTGAGATCAAGCGTCAGTCAAGACTTCTTGACATGGGTAAAAAGGTCATTCAGGAAACAAGACGTTTTAACGATAACAGAGGCGAAACCACTTCCATGAGAACCAAAGAAGACGCTCATGATTATCGTTACTTCCCTGAACCTGATATTTTACAGGTTAATTTTACTGATGAAATGCTTGATGAAATAAAAGCAAAGCTTCCGGAAATGCCTCATAAGCGTCTGGCAAGATATACGGGTGAGTATGGTCTTTCAGAGGTTGACGCTAAAATTCTTGTTAATCAGAAGCGTGTTTCAGACTTCTTTGACGAATCGCTTAAAGTATATAACAATCCTAAGAGCGTTGCTAACTTTATTATTGTAGAACTGCTCCGTCGTGTGAATTTAGGAGAGGTCTCAATGGATAGTCTGCCTTTTGAAGCAGACGCATTTGCAAAGCTGGTTGAAATGGCTGATACAGATAAGGTTTCTAAAAACGATGCTAAGAAAATCCTTCGTGAAATGATCTCAAGCGGCAAGTCTCCAGAGGAAATTGCCAAGGAAAAAGGAATGCTTATCGTTAATGATATGGCAAAGGTTGCAGAAGTAATTGATTCTGTATTAAAGGCAAATGAGACAGCAGCTCAGCAGTACCGAAACGGCGAAACAAAGGTTTTCGGTTTCCTTATGGGACAGTGTTCAAAACAGCTTAAAGGCGCTTGTACTCCAAAGATAATTAAAGAAGAACTTGAAAAGAAGCTTTCAGAGAGTACCGCTGCGTCTGACATAAGCGAGGACAGTAAATCCGAAGAAATTGTTTCTGCTGAAACTCAGCTTAATATGACGGCTTATAACGATGTAAACAAATACAAGCCCGGTACTAAGAAAAATATAATGCAGATAGGTACTGATACACTTAAAAAAGAATTTGTATTGTCTGACGCTGTTGACAATATCGGCAAGGATATTACACTTAGCTGCTGTGTTTATAAAATCAGAAATATGAGTGAGTTCTCATTTATCGTTGTACGTACGGGAAGATATCTGATTCAGACTATTTATTCTCCTGAAAACTGTAAGGACAGTATTGACGGTCTTAAAGAGGGATATTTTGTTAATATTACAGGTACTGTAACAGAAAATGAAAAGGGTTACAACGGAATTGAGCTTATTCTGAAAAATATTAGTCTTATTTCAAGTCCGGCTGAGGAATATCCTCTGCATGTTCCTAACAAGCGTTTGGGCTGTACTCTTGACATTAATCTCAACAATCGTTCAGTAGCTTTGAGAAATGCTTATGAAAGAGCTATCTTTAAACTACAGGAGGGTGTATGCAACGGATTCAGAGAATTTATGCTGAAAGAAAACTTCACTGAAATCCATACTCCGAAAATTGTTGCACAGGGTGCTGAGGGTGGTTCAAATATTTTCCATCTGGAATACTTTGACAAACCGGCATTCTTGAATCAGTCGCCGCAGTTCTATAAACAAACTGCCGTTGCGTTCTTTGACAGAGTTTTTGAAATCGGACCTGTTTACCGTGCGGAAAAACATGCAACTTCAAGACATATTAATGAGTATATCGGTCTTGACTTTGAAATGGGTTATATTGACAGTATGTATGACGTTATGGCAATGGAAACTGCTATGCTGAAATACGTTATGAATTACATCAGAGAAAATTATGCAAATGAAATTGAAATTTTAGACGCAGAAGTACCTGTGATCAATGAAATCCCATGTGTTACGCTTCTTGAAGCTAAAGAAATTCTTGGAAACAAGGGTTCGGGAAATAAGCTTGATCTTGAACCTGAGGACGAAGTTTCAATTTGTGAGTATGCTAAGGAAGAATTTGACAGCGATTTTATTTTCGTAACTCATTTTCCATCATCTAAACCACCGTTTTATGCTATGGATTCTAAAGAAGACCCAAGACTTGCGTATAAGTTTGACCTTCTTTTCAGAGGTCTTGAAATAACAAGCGGCGGACAGAGAATTCATGATTATGACGAGCAGGTAGCTAAGATGAAAGCTCAGGGTCTTAATCCTGATGACTTTAAATATTATCTCGAAGCTCATAAATACGGTTTGCCTCCTCACGGCGGTCTTGGAATCGGTCTTGAAAGACTTGTAATGAAAATTATTAATGCTCAGAATATCAGAACATGCAGTATGTTCCCGAGAGATATTAACAGACTTTTACCGTAAAATAAAAATCCCTGCGTCAGCAGGGATTTTTTAATATTCATAATCAATACATGCTCTGGATTCTCTGACTTGAGTTATGAATTTTCCGAATTTCAAATGCTCCGGATGGTTCTGATATGCATTTAAATCGTCAATACTTGCAAAATCACATATTAAAGCAAGGTCATAGTTGCTGTCGGGAGCGTCGGGTGAATTTGTAACAGCCTTGAAGTCCTTCATTACGGGAATCAGCGCTTTGAAATTTTTAAGCATTTCCAGTGCGGTATCAAGATTTTCTTTTTTAGTCTTACCGTCTGCATTTTCTGACAGCTTGAACATTACGATATGTTTTATCATAATTAATTCTCCTTTGATTTTTATAACCTTATTATACCACTGACTTTATTATTTAACAAGTTTATTCGCTTTCTTTTGTGCGTTGTTTTAAATTTTCTTCTTTGAGGATACGACCGTCTTTAAGAAGCTGTTCAAGAGTATCGCTGTTGTTATCGGCAATAGCGTCCCGATATTCTGTCAGATGCTTTATAAGCTCGTCAATTTCAAACACAAGGCAGTCACGGTTCGACATAAAAAGCGTTGTCCACATTGTCTCGTTCAGTGTTGCCACTCTTGTCATATCCTTAAAGCTTCCGGCACTGAAACCAAGTTCTTTCTGCATTGTGGGACTTTTAACGTATGCGCTGGAAACTACATGGGCAAGCTGGGAGGTATAAGCGATTATGCTGTCGTGGTCAAACGGAGACGTCTCTACGATTTTACCGAATCCCATGTCTCTTGCCAGAGTTTCAACAGTCAGGACAGAGTTTTTGTCAGTTTCCGGCAGAGGTGTTACAATAAAATTAGCGCCGATAAACAGTGAGCCGTCTGAAAAATCAAAACCGAAACGCTCTTTGCCTGCCATAGGGTGAGTGCCGACATAATTTACGCCATGTTCAGCGGCAAGTTTTGTCATATTGATCGTCATCTGACCTTTTATTCCGCATACATCAGTAAGTATACAGCCCTTTTTGAACTTACTCATATTGTCTCTCATGAACTGTTCGGTAGGCTGCGGATGCAGGCATACTATTACCATATCGAATAAATCAAGCTCAGATGTATCCGCACCTCTTATAATACAGCCGCATTTTACTGCGTCTTCTATTACTTTTTGATTTCTGTTAAGACCATATACTTCATGATTTGTATAGCTGGTAATCGCTTTGCAGTAAGAACCTCCGATAAGACCCAGACCTACAATAAGTATTTTCATTTTTACCATTCCTTATAAAGTTTTATTTTCAAATTCACACAGTTTTTTTACATCTGTCATCACATCGTCAAATGCGTCAGGAGTGAGAGACTGTGCACCGTCGCACAATGCCTTTGACGGTTCCGGATGAACTTCGATCATAAGTCCGTCTGCACCGGCTGCAACTGCTGATTTTGCAAGTGGTTTTATAAGGGAAGATTTGCCTGAAGCATGACTTGGATCCGCAATAACAGGCAAATGAGTTAGATTATGAAGTACCGGAATTGCTGAAACATCAAAAGTATTTCTTGTAGCAGTTTCAAATGTACGGATTCCTCTTTCGCAGAGAATTACATTTTCATTTCCGCCTGACATAATGTATTCAGCACTCATCAGCCATTCTTCAATAGTATTTGCAAGACCTCTTTTTAAAAGAATAGGTTTGCGGCATTTTCCGATTTCTGCAAGCATTTCAAAATTCTGCATGTTTCTTGCGCCGATTTGAATAATATCAACATCGTTGAACAGATCCAGATGTTCAAGGCTCATTAGTTCTGTTACAATAGGAAGTCCGGTTTCTTTTTTTGCAGTCAGAAGAAGCTCCAGTCCTTTTGCTTTAAGACCTCTGAATGCGTAAGGTGAAGTACGGGGTTTAAAAGCTCCGCCTCTTAAAAAGTTTGCGCCGGAAGCTTTTACTGCTTTTGCACAGTTTACGATTTGTTCTTCGCTTTCAATGGAGCAAGGTCCTGCCATTACTGCAAAATGTCCTCCGCCGATTTTAACTCCGTTTACGTCTATCACAGTATCTTCATTGTGAAATTTTCTGTTGACCAGTTTGTATGGCTCTGATACTCTCTGAACTTTTTCAACAATGTCAAGTGCGGCAACGTCTTCAACATCAATCTTTGAGGTGTCGCCAATGAGTCCGATAATAGTTGTTTCAGTACCTGTGCTGAGATGTGTTCTGAATCCTAAATCTTCAAATTTATCTGTCAAATTTTTTATTTCTGTTTCCGTTGAATTTTTGCATACTATAATCATTTGAATTTCTCCTTTAATATTTTGTATTTAATAGTATACCACTTTAAAGTCCAAAAGTCAATAGCAAAAAAAATAATATAATAAAAATTATGAAAAAATAACTTGTTTTGCCGTTATACAGTACCGAAGCTTCGGTTTGTTTGCGGAATCGTTTTTAATAAATCTGCAAATCGCCCCTGCATAAATATTATATTCACTTTTGGGGAAGGTGAGATGTATATTATTAAACTGCTAGGGACGATTTGCAGATTTACTGATTGTATGATTATAAAAAAGGAGAAAGATGTTCGGATAAATTATATTCATTCGGACATCATATTACATATTATACCTCCATTGAGTCTATTTTGTCAATATATTCAAACGGATATATTATAATATCTCTATTAGGCACAAAACAGAAGAGGAATTTTTATGTATTATTATCAAAGATTACGTGATTTACGTGAAGATGCGGATAAAACACAAAAGGAAATTGCAGAATTATTAAATACCAATCAGTCACAATATCAGAAATATGAAAGCGGAAAAAGAGAATTACCGCTTCATCATGCTATAACGCTTTCAAATTTTTATAATGTTTCCATAGACTATATAACAGGCATAACGAATATAAAATACGGTAAAAACAATATGAACACTGAAGAAAAGAACTTGCTTGAACGCTGGAATTGTCTTACTGAAAAGAATAAAGGGAAAGCTGAATACTTTTTTGAACAGCTGCTTAAAAAGCAGCTGCGCAGTGAAAAGGAACAGAAAAAATCCATGTAATTAAAATTTTTATGTCCATGCCTGTTCAAGGCACTTTATACCTTGGGTGATTTCTTTTTCGTCAAGTCCCGAATAACCTGCAACAATACAGCTTTTCGGTACTTTTTCTTTTCCGAAGGAATAATATTCCGATAGTCCGTAGACCTTTACATTTTCCTTAGCAGCTGATTCTACCAGTTGTTTTTCATTCATGCCATTGTTGAGCTTCATAAGTACGTGAAGCCCGGAATCAAGCCCTTTAAGACTAACATAATTTTTCAGTTTGCATAATTCTATAGATTCTGTCAGTGTATCCCGTCTCTGACGGTAAAGCTTTTTCATACGGCGTATATGCCTTTCAAAGTGTCCTCTTCCCATAAACTTAGAAAGGGTCAGCTGTTCGAATACGGGGACTGTACACGCATAAAATCCAAGTTCTTTCATAAATTTTTCAAGAAGCTTTGGAGGAAGTATCATGTAACTGATTCTCATCGAGGGAGCAAGACTTTTGGTAAAAGTATTAATATAAATAACTCTGTCTCTGCTGTCAAGACTTTTCATTGCAGGTACCGGTTTTCCGGAGAATCTGAATTCACTGTCATAATCATCTTCTATAATATATCTGTTTGGAGAAGAATATGCCCAGTTTAAAATTTCCGTTCTTCTGCTGACGGGCATAGCGGTTCCCAAAGGAAAATGATGAGAGGGTGTAATGTGTACGGCGTCTGCTTTGGAATTTTTTATGAATCCACATTCCGCACCCAATTCGTCCATAGGTATAGGCAGAATTTTTAAACAATGTGAATTAAAAATTTTAAAAATTTTGGTATATCCCGGGTTTTCAATTCCGTAAACCAGATTTCTTCCCAGAAGCTGTATTATCAGTCCTGTCAAATATTCCGAACCTGCGCCGATTATAACCTGATCCGGATGCACCTCAATGCCTCTGAAGCTTTTGAGATAATCTGAAATTTCAAGACGCAGCTCATAAATACCTCTGGAATCGCATGCGCTTAATAGTTCCGGACTTTGCTCACTTAAAGTTTCTCTTGAAAGCTTTGCCCATGTGGAAAATGGAAACAAACCGGTATCAACCATATTTGTTTTAAAATTATATTTATAATTTTTGCAGCAGGACTTTTCCGGAATATATATGCTGCTGTTTTCCGGCTGAGTACGGTATTGAACCGCTTCTGCGTAGAAGCCGCTTCCGGGTCTCGAAGTTATGTATCCCTCTGCCGCAAGCTGTGAATAGGCTGTTTCTACAGTTACCACACTTACTTTCAGGTGTGACGCCAGTTCACGTTTTGAGGGCAGTTTTTCTCCGGATTTTATGCCGCCTGTTTCAAGTTCGTTTCTTATGCGGTAATAAAGCTGTTCGTAAAGAGGGGTTTTACTATTTGAATCAAGATTAAATGTTAACATTCCAACCGACCTTATTAAATATTCTAAAACCGACTATTGAAGCAATGTCAATTTAGTAGTATTATTATATCGTATTATAAAAAAACAGTCAAGATGTTTAATTTTAAAATTGGCTGACAGAAAGGTATGAAATTTATGGCAAACGAACGTTATAAACTTAATAAAGAATTGGCTCAGATGCTCAAAGGCGGAGTTATTATGGACGTTACGACTCCGGAACAGGCAAAAATCGCTGAAGCAGCAGGAGCATGCGCAGTAATGGCGCTTGAAAGAATACCAGCTGATATCCGTGCGGCAGGCGGCGTTTCAAGAATGAGCGATCCTAAAATGATCAAGGGTATTCAGGAGGCTGTATCAATTCCCGTTATGGCAAAATGCAGGATAGGTCACTTTGCAGAAGCGCAGATTCTTCAGGCTATTGAAATTGATTATATTGATGAGAGCGAAGTATTGTCTCCGGCTGATGACAAGTATCATATTGATAAAACAAAATTTGACGTACCGTTTGTATGCGGCGCTAAGGATTTAGGAGAAGCTCTAAGAAGAATCAGCGAAGGTGCATCAATGATAAGAACTAAGGGCGAACCTGGCACCGGAGACGTTGTTCAGGCAGTAAGACATATGAGAATGATGCAGGGTGAGATACGCAGACTCACTTCAATGTCAAAAGACGAGCTTTATCAGGCTGCCAAAGATTTACAGGTTGACTACACTTTAGTAGAATATGTTGCCGAAAACGGTAAGCTTCCAGTTGTAAACTTTGCCGCAGGCGGTGTTGCAACTCCTGCTGACGCTGCGCTTATGATGCAGCTTGGTGCAGAGGGTGTATTTGTCGGTTCAGGTATTTTTAAATCCGGAAATCCTGAAAAACGTGCCTCATCAATTGTAAAAGCAGTTACAAATTACAATGATTATAAAATGCTGGCTGAACTTTCCGAGGATTTGGGCGAAGCTATGGTAGGAATTAACGAGCAGGAGATTCAGCTGCTTATGGCTGAAAGAGGCAAGTAATGAAAATTGGTGTTCTTGCTCTTCAAGGAGCATTTATCGAGCATGAAAGAATGCTGGAAAGTCTTGGTGCTGAAACATTTGAAATAAGACAGAAAAAGGACATTGAAGCTCATATGGACGCAATCGTCCTTCCGGGTGGTGAAAGCACTGTCATGGGCAAGCTTTTAAATGACCTTGAGCTTATGGATCCTATTCGTGATATGATCAAAAACGGACTTCCGGCATTCGGAACATGCGCCGGACTGATTCTTCTTGCTGAAAAAATTTATAATGACGATATTGTTCACATAGGAACAATGAATATCATTGCCAGAAGAAACGCATACGGCAGACAGCTTGGTAGTTTTGAGACTAACGCTGAATTCAGCGGCATAGGCGAAATACCGATGACTTTTATAAGAGCTCCCTATATTGAATTCGTTGGCGAAAAGGCTGAAGTACTGTCAACGGTTAACGATAAAATAATTGCTGCTAAACAAGACAGACAATTAGTTACTGCTTTCCATCCGGAGCTTACAGGCAGTACTGCGGTGCATAAATATTTTATTGATAATATGGTTAAACAATAAAAAGACGTAAAATAAAGCAGACACGAATGAAGTGTCTGCTTTATTTTTTGATATTAATCCAGAGGAATTTCAAAAGAACATACAACGTCAAGATTTTCAGAATTTTTATCTACAAACTGAACGGTTATAGCTTTAGAATCTGTTGAACTGAAATTGTGTGTCTGGTAATTTCCATCGTATTCTCCTTGATTTGCCAGATTAAGTTCAAGCTGATTTCCGTTTTCATCATAAACAAGCATTGCCAGCGACATTTCCGAAGAATTTTTATATTTTATTGACAGGCAATAGGGAGTTGATTTTACCTGACAGATTTCAATACCGATTTCTTCATCTTTATAAATGGTGTCGTTTATTTTGTTTGCGGACATATCCGGAGTGACCTTTAAAAGAAAATCTCCGCCTGCGTTAAACTGACTGTAATACTTTTCAGCACCTTGTGGATCTTGTCTATAATCTATATTGTTTTCCCTACAGTATTCGTAATAATCTAATATATTGCCGTTTTCCCAGACATCGGCAGATTCATATACGCCAATATGAATTTTAATGTCGGTTGTGTCTGTAAAGCGTAATTTTTCAGGAATATGCATCTGGAACGTACCTGTATAAGCAGACGCTCCCTCGTAGTCTCTGATAAGGTCGATCCACGGCAGACACATATTATCTATGTCGCTGAAGGATTTTCCGCCGATGTCAACTCTTACTCCTTTTGCAAAGATATGATAGTTGTTTTCTATATCTGGATTATTGTTTTCGGCTGTAAAAATAACAGTTAAATTTTCACCGTCACAAAAAATACTTTCAGCTTTTACTTTCAGTCCGTTAGTATCGCATTCTTCACTTAATGATTCTGCATGATCTTCCAGTATATCATAATTAAGTTGGTTGCCTTTGTTAACCTTATACTCTGTTCCGTCAGCGACTTCGGCGGTAATTTCCTGCTTTGCTTTTTCCTTCGAAAATACAGATATTACATCATCTGCGAAAGCGGCGGTAATAGCAGTGCAGCCTACTATGGCGGCAGCGATTACAGGAATAAAAGTCTTTTTTGACCATTTGTGTTTTGATTTATTCTTTTCAATACTCATATTAATTATCTCCTTACGGCATTCTTCTCTGATTTCTATTCTGTCCGTTACATTTTTATAATCTTCAATTTTCATATATGAAACTCCTTTCCAAGTGATTTTTTAAGCATTTCCCGTCCTCTGCATAATTGAGTACGTACTGCTGAATCAGATTTTTTTAATATTTCAGCAATTTCTTTTGTTGAATATCCTTCGTAATAAAAAAGGTGTATAACTATTCTGTATTTTTCGGGCAGGTTCATAACTTCATGAAATACTGTACTTTCTTCCGGAGATTCATAGACAATTTCTGCGTCATCGAGAGCTACGACATGTTTGAATCTGAATGACTTGAATATGTCCTTGCATCGGTTAATGGTACAGCGGATCAGCCATGCTTTTAAATGCTCGTCGCTGTCATAGGCGTATTTTCCGGTAAAACACTTTATGAATACGTCCGAGGTTATGTCCTCTGCGTCGGCATGGTTTTTACAGTATGAAAAAGCGGTTCGGTAAACTGTATTACTGAATTTATCGTATATTAATTCCATGTCGTTTTGCTCCATTCTGGATCACTCCTTTGCAGTTCTTTTGAAGTACTTCACCAATAATACGATTGAAGGCTTTAAAATGTTACATTAATTTTTTAATATTAAATATACTTGACAAATCTTAAAAATTGTTGTATACTAACTGTATTAGTTTGAACGGTACACTGTGCTGAAATAGGGGGAGAATTATTATGAACTTTAAAAAAATTTTTACAATGTTTACTGTAATATTGGTTGGTATTATATTAACAGGTTGTGGAATAATTCAGGCAAAAGTTGAAGAGAACTTGAGTGATAAAGAGGAATGTGTTTTAAACACGGATAATGTTACGCAATTTATTTATAAATCCAACAGCTATACGATCTTAGAAAACACTTATTCTAATGAAAGTTTAGGAGATTGGGTTGGTTATATCCGTAAAGTTGTGGCAGTAAATGACGATGGAAAAATACTGGAGCAAAACTCTATGGATAAATCAATATTTAATTTCAGGTCAGATTTAGACGAAAGCGCCATCGTTATTAGTTTTTTAAATGTGTATACAGATTCGGATGATACTGATTACCTGATAGTAGATGTTAATGAAGGTCATCACAAAGCAATTCTTACTGAAAAAATTACAACTCAAGATACAATATTTGATTTTACATCATTAAAGCACGAATCATTAAGTAATCAATTTAAAATCAATCCTGAAAATGCAACTCAATTAATCTGTAATGATACCGTTTATCAAGTTACTTCGGAAACTGTATCGGATAGTGAACTGGGAAATTATATTACTGCTGTTGCAGAACAAATCACTTTTGATTCAGATACGAAAAAGCCATTGTCTAAGGACGAATTAAATAGTATTGATTGGTTTGGCAAAGATAGTAAGAAACGAGATTTTTGGGTTTATAGTGATATTTACGAAATATCCGGCATTGCCGTGACAGAAGCTGTAGCGGTAAAGATAAACAATCAATATTATAAAGCAGAAGTAAAGTAAAAATTGGAATAGGGTATAATCTAAGAATACCTGTTATCTTTTTTATATTAAATAATACAAAACGTTACTGGAACGGTGAGCGTAGTGAAAGGAATGGTCATATATATGTTTGATCTTGACCTGCAAAGCAGAACTCCGATTTATGAACAGCTTTATAAAAAGACAATTGAATTAATCATTAAAGGAGTGTTAAAAGAAAATGAACAGCTTCCAAGTGTAAGGAGTCTGGCTAAGGAAATCGGAGTTAATCCGAATACTGTCGCCAAAGCTTATCAGGAACTGGAAAGAAATAAGATTATATATTCTGTTTCAGGAAGAGGCAGTTTTATTGCAAAAATCTGTGATTCTTCTGTTAAGGATTATATTTTAGAGGATTTTGATCATTCAGTGTATGAAGCGGTTAAAATCGGTATTACAAAGGATGAACTTAAAGAAAGAATAGACGGGGTGGAATTATGATAGAATTAAAAGGAGTTGTCAAGAAATTTGATGATTTTCAGGTTCTTGACAGTATTGACCTTACCATACCGCAGGGAACGGCATTTGGATTGCTGGGCTCTAACGGAGCCGGTAAGTCTACGATACTGAGACTGCTTTCAGGTATTTACAAGCAGGAAAAAGGGGAAATCTATATTGACGGAGAAGCAGTGTTTGACAATCCGAAAGTTAAGAAAAGAATATTTTTTATAAATGACGAAACAATCCAGTTTACATCTTTTACTCTGGAGGAACTGAAAAATTATTACAAAAGCTTTTATCCGAAATTTTCAGAGGAACTTTTTGAAAAGCTCAGAAGTACTATAAACCTGCCGCTAAAGAAAAAGCTTAACGCTTTTTCAAAGGGAATGAAGCGTCAGGCGGTTGTAATTACAGCTCTGGCGTGTCAGACGGACTACTTGCTTCTTGACGAAGCATTTGACGGTCTTGACCCTACAATGAGAATTATTGTTAAAAGAATGCTTGTGGACGCAATGATCGACAGAAATCTGACAACTATTATTTCTTCGCACAATTTAAAAGAAATTAATGAAGTCTGCGAAAGCGTTGCGCTGCTGCATCAGGGTAAAATTATTTTTTCCAGGGATCTGGACAGCGTCAAGGGAAATATACATAAAATTCAGGCAGTATTTAAATCTGCCGATCCGGAGATGCCTCAGTACTATTCAAAGGAAGAGCTTGCCGGAACGGGAGTTGAAATACTGCATTATGAAAAAAATCAGAGCGTTTATCATTTAATTGCAAGGGGAGAGGTAGATGAAATCAAGAAAAAGCTTGAACCTAAAAAACCTATTGTTCTTGATATAATACCGCTGTCTTTGGAAGAAATATTTATTTATGAAATGGAGGTGCTGGGCTATGACTATAATGCCATTGAAACAGAGAACAAATAACATGTTCTGGATAAATTTTAAGCTGAGTCTTAAACAGAATAAAAAAATGCTGATTGTAATAAGTATTTTACAGATGCTGGGACTGCCTATGCTGTCTGTACTTCTGACGGCTGTCGCAATAGATGAAGAAAGTATGAGTGAAATAAGTATAGGATTTTTTGCAATGATCTCATTATTCTGCATAGCTGTCTCCATATTTTGCGGTATAATTATAGCTGTAAATAATTTCAGCTATCTTCATAAGAAATCACAGGTTGATATGATCTATTCTCTGCCTATAAAAAGAAAATATAAATTTATCAGCGACTTTTTTTCAGGTCTTGCAGTTTACTTAATTCCGTATATTGCGGCATGTATTCTTTCATGGGCAATATTATTAGCGTCGGGAGTATGTGTAAAAAATATATCTGGTGTTCTTGAGAACGGTTCCTTTGTATCTCTGATAATACAGGGCGAATTTGCCGGACTGCTTATCATGGCCTTATTGTATACTCTTACCGTATTAGTATTAAACTGCTGCGGTACATTATTTGAAAGTATAATAAATATTCTTATTATCAATATCCTGATACCGGGACTGATTGCAGTTATTGCAACAATGTTTTTTGCACAATTATACGGTGTATCAATATTTGATACAATTTTGCCTGTTTTAGGTTATACAAGTCCTATAGGCGCCGGAATTTATCTTATATATCTTTTGGCTTCAAATGAATATACTTATTCTGACTTTATAGGCTGTATTTCTGCAGGAGCTTATGGTAAATGGGTTGTGTTCTTTTTATTGTTCACAGCTGCGGTTTTTGCGCTTTCCATGTTTTTGTATTTGAAAAGAAAAGCGGAGGACGTTTCAAAACCTTATGTTTACAAGCTGCTTTACTATCTTGTTATAACATCTGTACTTATGGCGATTTCTCTTATTGCAAGATATGATATAACAACGATTATTCCTGTTATTATATTCTCGCTTATTGTTTATCTTATATTTGAGGTTATTACTAACAGAGGCTTTAAGAAAATTTACAAATCGTTCATAAGATATGCAGTTACTATGGTTTCAATTTTGATAGTATGTATTATTGCCGTTGGTACTAAAGGATTTGGTGTAGAAAGCAAAATTCCGTCGGTAAATTCCGTAAAAAATGTTAGAGTAAGTTATCAGGGATTCGACCAGAATGTTATTTCGGGATATCATGTAGATTATCTGGATAAAAAATTTGACCGAGTTTATACTCAGAAACAAATTATTGAAAAAGTGATAGAAGTTCATAAGGATGCTCTGGATTTATATAACAGCGGAGAGTTTGAAGAATCATTTTTCAGTGACGATTATTATTATTCAGATAGCTATGATTCTGAAACTTATTATGACGGTACTCCGAAAGCGGATTATCCTCGTTATAAAGTGAATTTTACATATAAGCTTAAAACCGGTTCTTCAATAACAAGGCGTTATACTCTTACTTACGAGCAGATAAGTCAGTTGTTTATTCTTGATTCAACCCCGCAAATGGGCGAATTTCTAGAGAAATGTATTTTTAATAATATGAAATATGTTGAACATATAAATAATAAAGTAACAGAAACATATAGAATTTATCTTGCTGATATGTTAAATGAAAACTCTGATGAGTATAAAATCAGTAAAGCACAGGCAAAGGAAATTTGTGAAGCATACGGCAAGGATTATGTTAATATGTCTGAAAAACAGATGCTGACTGACAGCATATACTGTTATATAAACAGTGATTATCCTGTAAGGGAATCATTCAAAAATACTATTGCGTTATTGGAAAAATACATGCTTGAAGTACCTGAAATAACAGTATTTGATTATCTGTCTGCTGTATTGTATCCTCCGGAGGCTTTAAAATGCTGGGGTTCGGACGAATCTTCAGCTTCATTCGGTTCGATGTATTTGAATCAATCTGAAGGACGTATTCTAAACTTTGAACAGTTTGAAAGTATGCTGGAGCTTGGAATGATAAGAGCTCCTTATTATGAAGAAGCGGATTGCTGGTGTGTAAATTACAACGGTAGTATTTATATTATCCCATCGCAATTTTCTGACAATGCGGAGATTCTGTATAACCGTCTTAGTGAAACGGGTGTAGTAGTTACTAAAGAAATTCTTATTGAAGATCTTCGGAATAGTGACGAGGATATATCTTATATTATCAAAAGATATGGGATTGATGATGATGTCGAGCTTTACGATGAATTTTCCTTATTGCAGGAGCTTTCGTACAAATATTATGATGAATATTCAAGTTTTGATGAATATTTTGAAAGTATGTTCGGAACAATAGGCGAAAACGGCAAAGATGAATATAATTATGAAAAGCTTCACTGGAATTACTGGAAAAGCTTTAATAAATTTTATGGTTATGCAACACTTGAGGATTATATAGAGTTTAATTCCATTGATGAAAAAGATGAAGTTTCATTAGAATGGACAGAATATACCTCAGCTTTTCCCAATCTTAATGCAAAGCTTTTTACGAGCTTGGATAAACAACAGTAATATAAAAACGCTTTACCAATATTGGTAAAGCGTTTTTTGTGTCAGCATAAGCATTTACTGGTTCATATACTGATCCAGATAATCCTCATAATTAAAATCAGAGCTTGTATATGCAGAGGTAAGCTTGTCAACGTAATCCTGGAATATTTCTTCTATATCCTCAGGACGATGTCCGTTTTCTCCTTTTTCGTCAGGTGAATCCGGAGTACCGTATTTTACGGATATTACATAGATTTCATCATTGTAATCGTACTGACAATTTAGTGAAATATCCTTATAATTTTTACCGTTTTCATCAGACAGAAATTTTATGCTGAGACTGCCGAAGTTTCCTCCGTTTTGAAAAAGAGATCTTGTATCAACAGTTTCCAAATCATATTGAACGGAATATTTGTCTGGAAACTCTTTATTGTCCGAATCGGAAACGTTTATGTCTTTTACGGTATTTTTGCTGCTGTCGTCCGTATTACTGCAAAGCTGTGCAATAATTTCTCGGTAGCTGGCAGCCATGCTTTCATATTCAAAATCTTCCCATTTAGCGTCCTTTTCCTCGGGGATATATAGGTTTGAAATTGAAAGAGCAGTGTATTTTCCGTCACGGTAAAATTTCAGATTACCGTTAACGTCGTAATGCATAAAAGCGCAGTCATCATTCAGTTTTGACGCCTCTGTTAAAATGTGGGATTCTGATGCTGTTTTGGAAATCTGAATATAATAGTTTTCTTCAAGAGTGTTTTCGGCAATATATTCCCTGAAATTTTCATAAACTTCATTTTTATTTTCTTCTCTTTTATCAGAACAGGAACAAAGAGAAACGCAGAATACAGTGCATAATATCACTGAAAAAATTTTTCTCATTTTATCAGTCCTCGCAGTTAGTTATTGCGCCTGTGGGACAGGCTTCATAGCATGTTCCGCAGCCGGTACATTTATTATAATCAATAACGGCATGGAAGTCAACAACCTTGATGGCGTCTGAAAGGCATTTTTTCTCGCATATCTTACAGCCTATACAGCCGTTTGAACAGGATTGCTTTGTAATTTTTCCGTTGTCCTTTGAGGAGCATTTAACGTCGATGTGATTGATTATCGGTTTAATTGAAATCAGACTGTTAGGGCATACCTTTACACATTTTCCGCATGCAATGCATGCGCCTGTTACTTCTGCCACGCCGTTTACTATTTCAATGGCGCTTTCATCACAGACATTAACGCAGTCGCCGTAGCCAAGACAACCGTATGTACAGCTTTTAGAGCCGCCGTAAAGTCTTTTTGCGGCAGAACAGCTTGCAACCCCGTCAAAAGTAAATCTTGTTTTGACTGCATCGCAGTTTCCCTGACAGTGAACTACAGCCGTTTCAGGTGTTACCGACATAGCCTCTGTACCGAGTATTTCGCTTATTTTAGCGCTTACTTCAGTACCGCCCGGTTTGCACAGATTTGTTGCGGCGCCTTTTTCAACAATTGCATTTGCATAGTCCGAGCAGCCTGCAAAGCCGCATGCTCCGCAATTTGCCTGAGGAAGAGCGTCTGAAATCTGTTCGATTCTTTCATCGGTTTTTACATAAAATATTTTTGAAGCGGCAGTAAGCAAAACTCCTGCAAGAAGTCCCAGTACCGCAAAAATGAGTATGGGAACAAAGTATGTTTCAAACATTTATTATCTTCCTCCTTTTTAACTTATAAATCCTGAAAATGCCATAAAGCTTAAAGATACGATTGATGCGGCAATAAGAGTTGCGGGGATTCCCTTGAATGTTTTCGGAATGTCGGCGTCTTCGAGTTTTGAGCGTACTCCTGAGAACAGAATAAGCGCAAGTGAGAAACCGATTCCGGCACATACTGCGTTTACAATTGATTCAAGGAATGTGTAGCCGTTGTCAATATTAAGGAGTGTAACGCCCAGTACTGCACAGTTAGTTGTTATCAGCGGAAGATAAACGCCAAGGGCGTTGTAAAGAGGCGGCATCACCTTTTTGAGAATTATTTCAACAAGCTGTACAAACAGTGCAATGATCAGAATGAATGCCACTGTATTGAGATATTCAAGACCGTTCGGCTCTAAAATCAGAGAGTATACAGGATATGTAACGGCAGTAGCGCAGGTCATAACAAATATTACAGCCGCACCCATTCCCAGACTTGAGGAAAGCTTTTTTGAAACGCCTAAGAATGGACAAATACCCATGAATTTGGAGAGTACGAAGTTGTCAACAAGTATTGCCGACAGCATTATAATAAAAATACTTTTCATTATTCTCCTCCTTTTCTGCCTGCACAGCTTGCGGCATTAGGGCATCCTGCACAGCCGATTTTCTGCGGAGGCTTTTTGCCGGCAATTTTGTTTACCAATGCTATAATACATCCCAGAACGAAAAATCCTCCGGCAGACATTACAAATACGGACATAGGTTCAAATCCCGGAATTTTTAGTCCCATCCATGAGCCTGAACCCATGATTTCTCTTACCGAACCCATAAGGAACAGGGCAAGAGTGAAACCAAGACCCATTCCCAGACCGTCAAGAGCGGAAGGAATGACCTTATTTTTACATGCGAACATTTCCGCACGTCCTAAAATGATACAGTTAACGGTGATAAGATTAAGAAATGTACCCAGAGCGTCATAAAGGCTTGGTATAAAGCCGTGAAGCAGAAAGCTTATAAGCGTTACAAAGCCTGCGATTATGACGATATAGCAGGGAAGCTTTACAGCCTTTGGAATTACTTTTTTAAGCAGTGAAATTACTATATTTGAACCCAGCAGAACAAATGTAGTTGCAAGTCCCATACCGATCCCGTTTACCGCCTGAGTGGTGACTGCAAGCGTCGGACACATACCCAGAAGTCCCACAAGAGTCGGATTTTCTTTTATTATTCCTTTGGTAAGTTCTTTTATATTACCCATTTAAAATTTCCTCCTTGTGTTCATTGTAGGTTTTTAAGGCAAGGTCTACGGCTGATTTCATTCCCTTTGAGGAGTATGTAGCGCCTGTTATCACGTCAAATTCGTAGTTTTCATTGCTTGCACCCATAAATTGGTCAAGGAAGCTTTGATCTTCCTGTACTTTTGTACCCAATCCCGGAGTTTCTCCTATAGCAAGGAAGCTAATACCGCATACGCCGCCGTTTTCGTCAATACCGATCAATAAATCAAGACCGCCTTTTGAATAACCGTCTGCTACTATTTCAAAAATTACTCTGCCTTTTTCATCAGTTGTGACTGATGTTATACCATCGTAGGAGAGGTCAGTAATTTTATAATCTGCTTCTCCGAATGTTTCTGTAAGTGAATTACTGAATTTTTCCTCCTGAGCCTTTACAATTTTGTCTTTGGTAGCTGAATTTGCAAGTACCAGCAGTCCGCAAACTATTGCTGAAATAAGCATCAGTACAAGAGGGGGCATTATTTTTTCTTTCATTTTTCTTTAGCCTCCTTTACTGCTCCTATAGGTTTTGTCATTGTAAATCTGTCAATATAAGGCGTTACTATATTCATAAGAAGTATTGAGAATGAAACGCCTTCCGGATAGCTGCCGAATTGTCTTATAAGGAATGTTATTATACCGCAGCCGATTCCAAAAATAAGCTTTCCTGTTGGAGTAACAGGAGTTGTAACATAGTCGGTTGCCATGAAGAATGCACCCAGAATAAGACCGCCTGCAAGTACCTGATACAGTACGTCGTTTCCTGCGATAAGATTCAGCAAAGCAACAGTACCAATAAATGCAATTGGTGTTACAGGAGAAATGATTTTTCTGACAATTAAGTAAATACCGCCTATTAAAAGAGCCAGTGCACAGGTTTCGCCTAAACAGCCGCCTGTGTTACCGAGGAATAGATCCTTGTATGATGCTGTTTCAGTCACAAGGGGAGTTGCGCTTGTTACAATTTCTTTACCGTTTTCTTTCCAGTATTGAGGAACAGCCCATGTGGTCATATTTGAAGTGAATGAAAGCATAAGTACGATTCTTCCCACAATTGCCGGATTGGCAAAATTCTGTCCCAATCCGCCGAAAAGCTGCTTTACTATGACAATTGCCACGAAACAGCCTATCACAGCCTGCCAGAACGGAAGTGTTACAGGAAGATTAAGTGCGAGAAGAAGTCCTGTAAGAACAGCGCTGAGGTCGCCGATTGTTTGTTCTTTTTTCATTATAATTCTTGTAACGGCTTCAAATATAATACATGAAAGTATACAGAGTGCAATGAGCATTAAAGCTCTGAGTCCGAAAATAATTCCTGAAGCTATTACAGCCGGAAGAAGTGAAGCTATTACGCACAGCATTATGCGCTGTGTACTCATGTTATCTTTAACATGAGGTGAAGGTGAAACAGTTAATATATTCAAATTTTTACCGCCTTTCTTATTTCCTTGGTATCAGAGCTTTGGCAAGCTGATTTGTTTCTGCAAGCTTTCTTCCTGCCGGACAGGCATAAGTACAGCAGCCGCAGTTCATGCATAAATTTACTTTCAGCTTTTTAAGCGCTTCAACGTCTCTGCGTTTATATGCCTTTTCCATTTCGGTAGGCATAAGATCAAAAGGACAAGCCTTTATACAGCGTCCGCATCTGATGCAGTTTGTAACTACAGGCTCTGAATATTTTTCAAATGCTAACACTGCATTGTTACCCTTACCCACAGGAGTATCAAGGTCAAATGCGCTCATTCCCATCATAGGACCGCCCAGGATAAGCTTGTTCATTTTTTCGGTATCGCACTGCGCATATTCCAGAATCTTTGACACGGGAGTTCCGATTTTGACTGTTAGATTACTTGGATTTTTTACTATATCGCCATCGACAGTTAAACGTCTTTCAACAAGAGGCATACCTGTCTGACAGTAGTTAAATATCTGTGCGGCTGTGGAAACGTTGAGAACAATAACTTTTTGGTCTGAGGGCAGCTGACCTTCCTTAACGATTCTGCCGACAGTATTGTAAATAAGAACCTTTTCTGCGCCCTGAGGATATGAAGCGGGAAGAGTTTTTACTGTAATTGATGAGTCTGAAGCTGTTTTTTTAGAAAGAAGGGAAATAGCGTCAGGCTTATTGCTTTCAATACCGATCACGGCATTGGGTATTGAAAGAAATTTCATGACAGTTTTTATTCCGCCGATAACAGCGTCAGGATCTTCAAGCATCTGACGATGGTCAGAGGTTATGTATGGTTCGCATTCTGCGGCGTTTATTATCAGAGTATCAATTTCCCCTTTGGGGTTAAGCTTGATGTGAGTAGGGAAGCCTGCGCCGCCCAGCCCTGTAATTCCGCTTTCACGGATCGCTTTTATAAATTCTTCCCTGCTGTTGATCACAGGGGACTGAACTTCTTCGGAAACAGTCTGTTCACCGTCAGTTTCTATGGTTACAGCTTTGCAGGTATTTCCGTTGGCAAGTTTAATTTCGGTTACCGCTTTGACAGTTCCCGATACGCTTGAATGAACCGGTACGGACATAAATGCATCGGTATCTCCGATTTTTTGTCCGACTTTTACAGCGTCTCCGACCTTTACAAGGGGTGTGCATGGAGCGCCCATATTCATAAGCATAGGGATAGTTACTAAGTCAGGCACAGGAAGAGCAGCAGTTTGACATTGCGCTGTGCCCTTATGGTGTTTTAAACGGACTCCGTTTAGTTTTTTCATCATTTCCTCCTCATTTTCGTTTGATTTTTGTAAGAACCGGCATTAATAATCCCAGACACAGACCTGTTACAGTTCCGGCGATGCATCCTGAAATTATCAGTACCGGCATATATGCAATGACAGCAGAGCTGCCCAGTATAAAACATGCGGCTGAAAGCTGACCGACGTTGTGCATCAGACTTCCTGCAACGCTTGTTAAAACTATTGAAGCTTTGGTTTTTTTACTTAGCAAAAGCATTGTAAAAAAGGCGGCGAGTCCGCCGGAAATGGACATTATAAAAGCTGTTGTTCCCCGTGTGAGAAAAACAAAAAAAGATTTAAGTATGCAGATTGCCAATGCACAGCCTGTATTTATTTCATACATAGCAAACATAACCGGTATGTTTGAAAATCCCGGTTTTACTCCCAACGGCAGCGGAATAAGACTTTCAGCTGCCGACAGTCCGGCAGAAAGAGCAAGAAGCATACCTGAAAGGGCTGTTTTATATGATTTTTTCATGTTTGTCAGTCCTCGATTTCTACTATAAGTTTTTTGGGCAGACATACGATTTTTTCGCTCTTTGAATCAATAAAATCTGTTTTTACACAAATTTTATCAGGACAATCTGATTCTATTATTCTTATTTTTCCGTTATTTACCTCAAAGACAACGCCTTTTACATTTTCAAGTGAAAACGTATTGTTTTTGTGAGTTTCAAGGTCAATTTTTTCTATAATTTCAGAATCTACTGAAATTACCGCTGTTTTGCCGGGATTTATTTTCTTATTGATAAAAGTGACGGAAATTACAATAATACCTGTCAGAAGAATGGCAAGTATTATAAAAATATCTTTTTTGCTGATTATTTTTTTACTGTTTGTATTTATATGAACCATCCTTTAATTTAAAATCAAGACCATCGCTTACATACAAATTTTTATCCTTGTCTGCCGCAACTATTTTATAGCTGTCTGAATGGAGGTGCTTTTCAATTTCCTTTGTACCTCCTGTGAAGATCAGTGTTGAAAGAAAATCCGATTCAAGACCGCTGTCACAGAATACTGTTACCGTTGTAAGATCGGTTTCGGTAGGATATCCGGTTTTGGTGTCTATAATATGACAGTACCGCTTGCCGTCGATTTCCGCATAGCGTTCATATCCCCCCGATGTGGAAATAAAACAGCCGCCCCTGAGAGTTACCGACCCTATAGAACCTTGTTTATCCGGAGATGCTATATCAATATTCTGTTCACCGTATTGGTTACCGTAAACTAATATTGAAGAACCTGTAGTGATAAGAGAATAATGTGAATCTTCTTTGTCAAGAAGTTCTTTTACTTTATCAAGGGCGATACCCTTTGCGACGCAGCCGAAGTCCAGTATGGCATTATTTTCAAGGGTGATGTTATTTCCGTTTATTGTAATATTTTTAAATCCTGTAGCGGCAAGAGCCTTGTCAATTTCACTCTGAGCAGGAATTTCAGGATTTTTACCGGTTATATCCCAAAGCTTTGTGAGACTTCCGGCAGTTACGTCAGCGCCGTTTCCGTACTTATTGTTAAGTTCCAGAATATGCCGCAGTGCGGCTGTCAGTTCGTCTGAGGAATTTATTGTCTTGGAAGAATTAAGCCTTGAAATTTCGCTCATACTGTCATGGAAATTAAATATATTTTCTGTATCGGTAAATATTTGTTTAATTTCTTTTTCTATATTTTTATCAGACGATACCACAATAAAAGTATCCATACCGAAAAAATTAAAATTAGCATAATCATGCTTAAAAAAAATTGATATTAATATCAGAATAATCGAAAATACAACTATAAGCGGCAAGAAAATACAAATTTTACGAACCTTTTTACGGCTTTTTTCAGAAATCATAAAAAACCCTCTTTAAATTTAAATAAAAAAATGCTATAATAAAAATATTGTGGTTTTTATCCATAAAGTTCGGATATTTTATCTTCGCTTGTTTTGATAAGTTTCATAAGCGACGGCGTTTGGGAATATTCTTCTGAAAGGCTGTCGGTCGTTATGCTTTTGTTTAAATTTTCTTTGCTTTTTAATTTTATGGATGCACACATCTTCATTATTACTGAATCAGTGAGATCCTCGGCGGGTATTTCCGGTATTTTAAAAAACAGAGAGTTATTTTCTTCATTTGAATGATAAAGCATGCGGAAAAGCTTATATAAATTCAGTATTATATAAGAAACAGCGTCATTTTCCAGAGACTTGTCCTCGGCTGAGCCGCAGATGGACAGCAGTACATTTGCGGAATCGGAGATCATTTTTATGTCGTCACAGATATTTTCATCGCTGTCTGACTGTGAAAACTTCTCGTCCGGCGATGCAGTGCGCCCAAGAAGATAGTCGCAGGATACATTGTAATAATCAGCGGCTTTAACAAGAAAGTCCAGACCGCATTCTCTTATCCCTTTTTCATAATGGGACAGCAGAGCCTGTGAGATACCCAGATCGGCTGCCGCCTGTTTCTGACTTATCTTGCGCTCTTTTCTTCGGAGAGTCATGATTCTCGGAAATTCAGTATTCATTCTGACACCTCTTTTCTTTTTGGATTGACAGGATCTGATTAATACTGTATTAAAATTATATAACAATCCGTATAAAAAAGTAAAGAGCATATTTACAGAAATTTTTGTGAGTAAATATACTGTATTTTGTAAAATATATGTATATGGCGAATTTACAGTGTGATTTTAGTGCATAATAACCATGAAATTGGTTTGGAATTGTTAAAATAAATTTATACATTTTGTATTTAAAGGAGTATTTTAATGAAAGGATACAGACTCAGTATTATAAGGCACGGTCTTACAGACGCCAATGACAAGGCAATTTATCTTGGAAGCCGTACCGATTATTCGCTTTCTAAAAAAGGAATAAGTCAGATCGTCAATAAAATGGACGAGTATGAATATCCCAAAGTGCAGAGGGTTTATTCAAGTCCTATGAAAAGGTGCATTGAAACTGCCGAAATTATTTATCCTTACCGTGAGCTTCAGATAGTTGAAAATATGACGGAGCTTGATTTCGGTGAATTCGACGGAAAAAGCGTTCAGGAGCTTATAGACAGAGATGACTATAAAGAATGGCTTAAGGGCGGAACTCCGGACAAGCGTGCGCCCGGAGGAGAAAGTATGGAGGAACTTCTGCTGAGACTTTTTAAAGGACTTCATGAAATTATAACCGATATGATGGACGAGGAACTTACTCACTGCGCTTTGATTACTCATTCCGGATTGGTAACGAATATTCTTTCGGCGTTCGGACTGCCTAAAATTGATCCAAAGGAGCTTACATGTGCTCCGGGAGAGGGCTTTGAAATCCTTATGACCGCTAAAATGTGGCAGCAGTCTCAGGCGTTTGAAATATTGGGACGTATTCCTTATTACAGAGAATAATACATAAAAATGCCTTTGCTTTTACATATTCTTTTAAATATAGACAGGGAGCTGAATTATGAACACATCATCTTACAGGCATAAGGCAAAAGAAATTTTAAAGGGCAGATACGGCGAAGGCTTTTTTGTGGTTTCGGTATGCATAGTTGCGTACCTTATATTCAAAGCTTTTGATATTGCAGGTGCGGGTATTATTTTATACAATAATAATGCAGATGTTTCCGGACTTTTCCGAAGCGGAAGCATTGCTGAAATATTATTAAAAATAATCAGATATATTATATGCTTTATTGTAATGTCTCCGTTGATTACCGGAGGATTATGGTGGTTTTATCAGACCGTTTCAGGCGGCGACAACAGAAGTATTCTTAAGCTTTACACAGGGTTTAAGCTGAACATGAGAGCCGCATTTTTATACGGAATTATGTGGATACTGAGCATGATATCTCTTTTGCCGTCAGGCTTCTGCTGGCTGTTTGCATATAAGCTTTTTCATGCTGTTCCGGATTTCAGCAATCAGGCAGTTATATTGTTTGCAGTTTTACAATTGTTTATGGCAGGCGTTTTTCTTCTGGGACTTTATCTGAAATGTCTGCTGACATTTATTCTTTCGCCCTTTATTTTTATAAAGCGTCCTGATACCGGAGCTTTTAAGGTCATGAACATGTCCCGTAAAAAAATGTATGGTGTAAAGCTTGATTTTCTTAAAATGATAATTGCGTATATACCGGCAATGCTGCCGCTTATAACAATTCCGTTTATACTTCCGAAAGCCGTTATGGCGGCATCGGTTTTTGCAGAAGAACGTCTTAAGGAGGAATAGATTGGGAAGGATAGTACTTCAAGTTTCAAAACAGGCAAAGCTTGAGGATTTTCTTATAAAAGACGCAGGAGTATCAAAAAGGCTTATTTCCCGCCTTAAACGTACTGAAAACGGCATCACAAGAAACGGCAGTCTTATCCGTACTATAGATACTGTAAATACAGGAGATATTGTTATTCTTCAATTTCAGGATACTAAAATACTTGAACCGAATTTTAGGCTTTGTGTACCTATAGCGTTTGAAAATGAAAATCTGGTAGTATTTGATAAACCGGTAGGAATGCCGGTGCATCCGTCAATAAAACATCAGGGAGATACTCTGGGAAATTTTTTTGCGGCAAAATATCCTGATATTACATTTCGTCCTGTAAACCGTCTTGACAGGGATACCTCCGGACTTTGTATTACAGCCAAAAATGCTTTTGCAGCAGCGGCACTGCAAAACAGCGTGAAAAAAGTTTATTATGCCGTTGTTACCGGCTATATTGACGGTGAGGGAATTATTGATGTTCCCATTGCAAGAGAAAAAGATTCCATAATAAAAAGAACAGTAAGGCAGGACGGTCAAAGAGCAGTTACTCATTATAAAGCAATAAAATCGGGTACAAAATATTCTCTTATTGAGATTAAACTTGAAACCGGCAGAACTCATCAGATAAGAGTACATTTTGCTTATATAGGCCACCCCCTTGCAGGAGATGACCTATATGGAGGCAGTACCGAAGATATATGCTGTCAGGCTCTGCATTGCGGACTCCTTTGTTTCAGAGAACCGCTGACCGGAAAGGAAATAACCGTAACTTCTCCGCTTAGAGATGATATTCAAAAATTAATAGAAAAGGAAGGTTAAATATGGAGAGAATAGCAAGCTTTCAGGTTGATCACAGAAAAATTGACGTGGGTATGTATATTTCACGGGTTGATGGGGATATTGTTACATACGACATTAGAATGGTAAAACCTAACGGCGGAGTGTATCTTGAAACGCCGTCAATGCATACCATTGAACACCTTTTTGCCACTTTCGCAAGAAATTCCGAATTTGGTAAGGGTATAGTCTATGTCGGACCTATGGGCTGTCGGACAGGTTTTTATCTGCTGACAAGGGGAATGAGTCATGAAGCCGCTATTAAGCTGGTTCGTGACGCTTATAAGTTTATATCGGAGTTTGACGACAGAATTCCTGGCTGCTCGGAGGAAGAATGCGGAAACTATAAAGAGCATAATCTTCAAAAGGCTAGAAAGGACGTACTTCCTTTGTTGAAAGTTCTGGAAAATTATACTGTCGAAATGCTGAGTTATTCTTGGCATATGCAACAAAAAAGCGAACTGTAATTTGTGCAGTCTTACAAATAATTGTCGCTATTTGGAAGATGTATACAAAACGACTTGCGTTTTTTTGTGAACTTGTTATAATAAACTCCATGATGTAACTGATTTGTAACAATTGTAATCATTTGTTACAATGTCCCCTGAAAGCTCAGGGGCAGGAATGAAAGGAGTTTTTACAATGAGTCAGAAACATCTTTGCATTGACAGAAGAAAGCGTATATATTCACTGATTATGAACTGTGCGGCGCCGGTTCTCACAATGATTTTTCTTGCGGGTTCGGTTTGCTGGGCGGCAGAGCTTCAGTACGGCAAACCGGTTGTGTATGATAAAGATCCCGAAGCAGTAATGGTTTTTTCTTCTAAGGGACTGATAAACGGTATAAACGGTTATGCGGAAATCAATCTTCCGGTTTTGGAAGATGCTCCGTTAGGTACCGTTAATTCCGGAGCTGAACTGGTTGAAGCGTGCGGAATTTATATTGACGATGAATTTATCGGGGCTGTGGCTGATAAGGACAGTATTGAAACTCAGTTGGAAACTATTCTTAACGAGTATCTGGAAGATGAAACTGTTATTAAGGCAGATTATGCAGTTGAGCCTGATCTTAAACAGGGTGTTTACCGTTCAGAAGCTCTTGTTGATGAATCGGATATGAAGGATTTTCTGACAGGTGAAAAGAAAGTAGTTTCTGAATATACTGCCGAAGAAGAGGATACAGCCGAAAAAATTGCTCAAGACTTTGATATGAGTATTGACGAAGTTAAGGAACTTAATCCGGAAATTGAAAAAATTGAAGACGGCGAATCCATTAAAATAAAAGAAACTGTTCCGGTGCTTCCTGTAAAGTATATATGCGAGGAACAGGAAGAGGAAATAATTGAGCTTGATACCTATGAGTACAATGAAAATTCAGAGTTGGTATCTGAAGGTATAAAGGGCAAAAGGCTCAGCACCTATGAGGTGACTTATGTTGACGGTACTGAAGTTTCAAGAAAACTGAAAGAATCTGAAACAGTGGAGCTTCCTGTTGCGGAGGATTATGACAGTGAAGATACAAATGCCTCAGAAGGGGAACTTTATTCTGAAAGCGTACCGGAAACTGAGAATATTTTCTCAGGGGATTTTATCTGGCCTGTAAACGGCGGGTATGTAAGCGATCCGTTTATGAGTGATAGAAACCACAAGGGAATGGATATTGCCGCTCCGGCAGGAACCGAGATTTATGCAGCCGATGGAGGAACGGTTATTGAAGCCGGCTGGAATGACGGCGGGTACGGAAACTTTGTTATGATAGACCATGGAAACGGTTATATAACACTTTACGGTCATGCAAGCGAGGTTTTTGTAAATCCGGGAGATACGGTTGCTAAGGGAGATTTGATTGCCGCTGTAGGAACTACCGGAGATTCTACCGGAAACCACTGTCATTTTGAAGTGAGGTTTGACGGAGGATTTTTAAATCCTGATGATTTTATATAAAAAATATAACTAATTAATAAAAAATTTACAAAATATTTTTGCTCAAAATGTTGCTAAAAACTTGTATCTGTGCTATAATTATCAAGCGTGATTGCAACAGATATGCGATGAAGCGGAAGGTTGCCGGCGGTATGTCGGGTAATTTCCGTGGAGTATGTCCGATTTTAAACCGGGCGACTGAAATACCGAGCACAGTTAGTGACATTTTGAGCTTAATATAAGCTTGAAGTCTGTAATTGTGTCCTGATGACAGTAACCCGAATTCTTGAGCAGAGAAATTCGGGATTTTTTATTGTTATAGAACAGGAAACACACGGGAACGTGTAGTATTTCAAATCCGGCCCCCAAAAATAATACCTTAAGGAGGCGAAAAAAGTGGCAGTCAACGAAAAGATCAGAATCAAGATCAAGGGTTATGAACACGCAACAGTAGACGCAGCGGCTGCAAAGATTGTTGAAGCTGCAAAGAGAAGCGGTGCCAGAGTTTCCGGACCGATTCCGCTGCCTACAAACAAAGAGGTTATAACTATCCTCAGAGCCGTTCATAAGTATAAGGACAGCCGTGAGCAGTTTGAAATGAGAACTCACAAGAGACTCATCGATGTAATCAGACCAACTGCTAAGACTACGGACGCTCTTCAGAAGCTGGAAGTTCCGGCAGGCGTGGACATCGTAATGGAGCTTAAGTAATTAAAGCTTTAAAGCCCCTGATTCCGCAGAAAATCCGCTGCGGAATATTGACGGAAGTTAAATCCGTCGGTCATGTTGGCTAAAGGCCAACCAATAACCTAACAGGAGGAAATATACATGAAAAAAGGTATAATCGGCAAGAAAATCGGTATGACACAGATTTTCGACGAATCAGGAAAAGTTATTCCTGTAACAGTAATTGAAGCCGGTCCATGCGTTGTTGTTCAGAAGAAAACTGCTGAAAACGACGGCTATGAGGCTGTTCAGCTGGGTTACGGCGACGTTAAGGTTACAAGAGTTAACAAGCCGATGAAGGGTCACTTCGATAAGGCAGATGTTGCCTGCAAGAAGGAACTCAAGGAATTCAGACTTGAAGATTGTGCTTCAGTTAACGTAGGCGACATTCTTAAGGCTGACACATTTGCTGTAGGCGACATGGTAGATGTCAGCGGTACAAGCAAGGGTAAAGGTTTCCAGGGTACTATCAAGCGTCACAACAATTCAAGACTCAAGGAAACTCACGGTTCAGGTCCTGTACACAGACACGCAGGTTCAATGGGTGCTTGTTCTTCACCTTCAAGAATCTTCAAGGGTAAGGGAATGCCTGGTCAGATGGGTAACGAAAAGGTTACTGTACAGAATCTGGAAGTAGTTAAAATCGACGCTGAAAATAATCTTATCGCACTCAAGGGTGCAATTCCGGGTCCTAAGGGCGGAATCGTATCCATCGTAGACAGTGTTAAGGCTTAAGGAAGGAGGAAGCATATATGTCAAAGGTTTCAGTTTATGATATGGCAGGAAATCAGGTTTCAGAAACAGAAATTTCCGATGCTGTATTCGGTATAGAACCAAACGAAGCTGTAATGCATGCAATGGTTGTGAATTATCTTGCAAATCAGCGTCAGGGCACACAGTCCACACTGACACGTACAGAAGTTCGCGGCGGCGGCAGAAAGCCATGGAGACAGAAGGGAACAGGTCATGCAAGACAGGGTTCAATCCGTGCTCCTCAGTGGACACACGGCGGTGTTGCTTTAGGTCCTAAGCCAAGAGATTACAGTTATACACTTAACAAGAAGGTAAGAAGACTTGCTATGAAGTCAGCTTTATCTTCAAAGGTTCAGAATGAAAATCTGATCGTTATAGACGCTCTCAATATGGATGGTTTCAAAACAAAGACTATTGTAAATATGCTTAAGGCTCTTAATGTTGACGGTAAGGCTCTTATCGTTACTGCTGAAGCAGATCAGAAGGTAGTAAAGAGCGCTGCAAACATCCCGGGAGTTAAGACAGCAGCAGTTAATACATTGAATGTATATGACATTCTCAACCATGACAAGTTCATCGTTGTTAAGAATGCTGTCGGAAAAATCGAGGAGGTGTACGCATAATGAAAGCACCACAGGATATCATCCTCAAGCCGGTAATTAGTGAAAGAAGTATCGACCTGCTTCCTTCAGGAAAGTATACTTTCAAGGTTGCTAAGGATGCTAACAAGGTTGAGATAGCAAAGGCAGTTGAGCAGCTTTTCAGCGTTGAGGTAACTAAAGTTAACACAATGAACTGCAAGGGACGTACAAGACGTGTCGGCAGATTTGAAGGCAAGAAGGCTGACTGGAAAAAGGCTATCGTTACTATAAATCAGGAACCGGATGACAAGAAGACAAAGTCATCAATCGAGTTCTTTGACGGTCTGTATTAATAGCTGATACAGAATCGCACGGTATGGGAGTGATGCTCCCGCAAACAACGCATTTAAGGAGTGAAAACAATGGCTATAAAAACCTATAAACCGACAACTCCTTCACGTCGTCAGATGACCTGTACAGACTATTCGGAATTGTCAAAGGTTGCTCCGGAGAAAAGTCTGCTTGAACCTCTTAAGAAGAAGTCCGGCAGAAACAGCTACGGAAGAATTACTGTTCGCCACAGAGGCGGCGGCTCAAGAAGAAAGTATCGTGTAATCGATTTCAAGCGTGACAAGGATAACATGAACGCTACTGTTATGACACTGGAATATGATCCAAACCGTTCAGCTTTTATCGCTCTCGTTCAGTATGAAGACGGCGAAAAGAGATATATTCTTGCACCAAACGGTCTTAAGGTAGGAGATACAGTTTGCTCCGGTCCTGAAGCTGATATCAAGGCTGGTAACGCACTTGAAATGGCTAACATCCCTGTTGGTACATTTATCCACGCTATCGAGCTTTATCCAGGTAAGGGTGCTCAGATGGTTCGTTCAGCAGGAAACATGGCTCAGCTTATGGCTAAGGAAGGCAAGTATGCTCTTGTAAGACTTCCCTCAGGCGAGCTTAGAAACGTACCGATCAACTGCAAGGCTACTATCGGTCAGGTAAGCAATATAGATCACGAAAATGTTAATCTGGGTAAAGCCGGAAGAACACGTCATATGGGTATAAGACCTACAGTAAGAGGTTCTGTAATGAATCCATGCGATCACCCTCACGGCGGTGGTGAAGGTAAATCACCAATCGGACGTCCGGGACCTGTAACTCCTTGGGGCAAGCCTGCACTTGGCTATAAAACCCGTAAGAAGCATAATCGTTCTGATAAGTTCATCGTAAAACGCAGAAACGGCAAGTAAGCTGAAAGGAGGAACTGATTAATGAGCAGAAGCATTAAAAAGGGCCCTTACGTTCAGGAGGCTCTTTACAAAAGAGTTGTGGCAATGAATGAAGCAGGTGAAAAGAAGGTTCTCAAGACATGGAGCAGAACTTCAACAATTTTCCCTGATTTTGTCGGTCACACATTTGCAGTTCATGACGGACGCAAGCACGTTCCGGTTTATGTTACAGAAGATATGGTAGGTCACAAGCTGGGTGAGTTTGCACCTACAAGAACATATAAGGGACACGCTGGTTCCAAGACTACAAATAACGGCAAGAAATAGCGGAAGGAGGAGTTCAAATGGAAGCTAGAGCATATCTGAGAAACGCTCGAATCGCACCTAGAAAGGTTCAGGTTGTTCTTGATCTTATCAGAAACAAGCCTGTAGACGTTGCACTTGCTACTCTCAATTATACACCAAAGGCTGCATGTGAAATACTGGAAAAGCTTTTGAAATCCGCTATTGCAAACGCTGAAAACAATCACAACATGAATAAGGATGACCTTTACGTTGCTGAGTGTTTTGTTTGCCCGGGTCCTATAATGAAGAGAATCATGCCAAGAGCACAGGGCAGAGCATACAGAATTTTAAAGAGAACATCACACGTTACAATCGTTCTTAAAGAAAAAGAATAATCCCAGGGAGGTTTAATAATGGGCCAGAAAGTTAATCCGCACGGTCTGCGTGTCGGCGTTATAAAAGATTGGGATTCCCGCTGGTTTGCTAACAAGGCAACATTCGGCGATACTCTTGTTGAAGATTACAACGTTCGTAACTACATTAAGAAGAACCTGTATGCAGCAGGTGTTCCAAGAGTGGAAATCGAAAGATTCGCTGAAGATAAGGTAAGAATCCACATTCACTGTGCAAAGCCCGGTATCGTAATCGGTAGAGGCGGCACAGAGATCGAAAAGCTCCGTCAGAAGCTTGAAAAGATGATGGGTAAACAGGTTGCTGTTAACATCGTTGAAGTTAAGAATCCTGACATTAATTCACAGCTTGTTGCTGAAAAGATTGCGCTTGATCTGGAAAACAGAATTTCATTCAGACGTACAATGAAGCAGGCAATCGGCAGAGCAATGCGTTTGGGTGCTAAGGGTATCAAGGTTATGGTTTCCGGACGTCTGGGCGGTGCTGAAATTGCAAGAAGCGAAACATACCATGAAGGTACAATTCCGCTTCAGACAATCAGAGCTGACATTGATTACGGCACAGCAGAAGCGCACACAACTTACGGACGTCTTGGCATCAAGGTGTGGATCTACAAGGGTGAAGTTTTAAAGGGTGAAGTTTCAAAAACTGAAGACTCCAGAAACAGAGGCGGCAGAGACAACAGAAGACGCAATAATCAGAGACGTGATAATAAAGTAAGAGAAGCAAAAAATGAAGGAGGTAACCAGTAATGCTACTTCCAAAGAGAGTAAAATACCGTCGTGTGCACAGAGGTCGCATGACAGGTAAAGCCACAAGAGGCAATAAGGTAAGCTACGGCGATTTTGGTCTTCAGGCGCTTGAGCCTGCATGGATCACATCAAATCAGATCGAATCAGCCCGTATCGCAATGACACGTTATATCAAGCGTGGCGGTCAGGTTTGGATCAAGATATTCCCTGACAAGCCGGTTACAAAGAAACCTGCCGGCACAAGAATGGGTTCCGGTAAAGGTGCTCCGGAATATTGGGTAGCAGTTGTAAAACCAGGCAGAGTAATGTTTGAAATTGCAGGCGTTCCTGAAGAAACAGCAAGAGAAGCTATGCGTCTGGCTATGCACAAGCTCCCTATCAAGTGTAAGTTTGTTGCGAAAGAAGAGCAAGGAGGGGAGCAGTAATGAAGGCATCTGAAATCAGAGATATGTCGGTTGAAGAAATGAACGAAAAGCTGGCCGGTTTAAAGGAAGAGCTTTTTGCGCTCCGCTTTCAGCTTGCTGTAAACCAGCTTGATAATACAGCACGCTTAAAGGCTGTTAAGAAGGACATCGCAAGAATCAAGACTGTTCTTCGTGAAAACGAAATCAAGTCGGGCGTTAGACAGTAAGAAAGGGAGGATTTAGCTATGTCTGAGAGAAACCTTAGAAAAACAAGGGTTGGTAAAGTTGTAAGCGACAAGATGGACAAAACTATCGTTGTTGCTATCGCTGACAATGTTAAACACCCGCTTTATAAGAAGATCATCAAGCGTACAGTAAAGCTTAAGGCGCACGATGAGAATAACGAATGCCGTATAGGCGATCGTGTTGAAGTTATGGAAACACGTCCTTTGTCAAAGGATAAGAGATGGCGTGTTACAAACATCATTGAAAGAGCTAAGTAATTTAATATATAGACGAGGAAGCAGTTTTAAGCGGAACGCTTCTGAAAGGAGGAACTCGCTGTGATACAAATGCAATCTTATATGAAGGTCGCTGACAACACCGGAGCCAAAGAGCTTATGTGTATCAGAGTTCTGGGCGGCACACGCAGAAGATATGCTAATATCGGTGATGTGGTAGTGGCATCCGTTAAGAAAGCAACACCCGGCGGCGTTGTTAAGAAGGGCGATGTTGTTAAGGCGGTTATCGTTCGTTCAGCAAAGGGCCTTAGAAGAGAAGACGGCACATATATTCGTTTCGACGAAAACGCAGCCGTTATAATCAAGGAAGATAAGAACCCAAAGGGTACACGTATATTTGGACCTGTAGCAAGAGAGCTTCGTGATAAGGAATACATGAAGATTTTAAGCCTTGCTCCGGAAGTATTATAATGGAGGTGTCATAATGAGCAAATTACATGTTAAAACAGGTGACACAGTCGTTTTACTGACAGGTGACTACAAGGACAAATATGAAGAGGGCGGAAAGAGAAAGACCGGTAAGGTTCTGGAAGTAAGCCCGAAGGAAGGCAAAGTTATCGTTGAAGGAATCAACATGATAACAAAGCATATGAAGCCTACAAGAATGGGACAGTCCGGCGGAATCATCAAGGCTGAATCTCCTATTTACGCTTCAAAGGTACAGCTTGTTTGCCCTAAATGCGGAAAGCCTACAAGAGTTGGTCACGGTTTTGAAACTAAGACAAACGCAGCAGGCAAGGAGAAGAACATTCCTGTAAGGATCTGCAAGAAGTGCGGACACAATTTCTAATAGAAGGAGAAACGACATGGCAAGATTAAAAGATTATTATGTTGATACCGTAGCTCCTGCTTTGATGAAGAAATTCAATTACAAGAGCGTTATGGAAATTCCGAAGCTCGATAAAGTTATTGTCAACGTAGGCGCCGGCGAGGCTATTTCAAACTCAAAGGTTATCGACGCTATTGTCAATGACATTACTCAGATTACCGGTCAGAAGCCTGTAATATGCAGAGCTAAGAAATCAGTTGCTAACTTTAAGCTTCGTGAAGGAATGCCGATCGGCGTTAAGGTTACACTGAGAAGAGAAAATATGTATGAATTCGTTGATAAGCTTTTCAACGTAGCATTTCCTCGTGTAAGAGACTTCAGAGGAATTAATCCTAATTCTTTTGACGGCAGAGGAAATTACTCAACAGGTATCAAGGAACAGCTTATTTTCCCTGAGATCGAGTATGATAAGATTGACAAAGTCAGAGGTATGGATATAAATTTCATCACAACAGCTAAGACTGATGAAGAAGCAAAAGAGCTGCTCTCATTACTGGGCGCTCCGTTTGCTAAGTAATTAGGGAGGATTTTTTCAAATGGCAAAAAAAGCGATGATTAATAAGCAGCAGAGAACTCCCAAGTATTCCACCAGAGCTTACAACAGATGCAAGATCTGCGGCAGACCGCACGCTTATTTAAGAAAGTTCGGAATATGCCGTATCTGCTTCAGAGAATTGGCTCATAAGGGTCAGATTCCTGGTGTAAAGAAGTCAAGCTGGTAAAAATACAAAGGAGGTCATTGGCATGCAGATTACTGATACTATAGCAGATTTACTGACAAGAATTCGTAATGCGAATTCTGCAAAGCACGCCACGGTTGACGTTCCTGCTTCAAATGTTAAGAAGGCTATTGCACAGATTCTTGTTGACGAAGGATATGTAAAGAGCTTTCAGCTCATTGAGGACGGCAAGCAGGGTGTTATAAGAATCACTCTGAAATACAGTGACTCAAAGTCACCTGTAATAACAGGTCTTCGCAGGGTTTCAAAACCGGGTTTACGTATTTATTCAAGTTGTGAAGATATGCCTAAGGTTAGAAAGGGTCTGGGAATTGCGATCGTTTCTACATCAAAGGGAATCATGACAGATAAGAAGGCTCGTGAGCTTAATGTAGGCGGCGAGTTATTAGCATTCGTTTGGTAAGGAGGACAGGGAAATGTCACGTATAGGAAAAATGCCGATTAGTATCCCTGCCGGAGTTGATGTTACTATCAATGATAACGTTGTTACTGTTAAGGGTCCTAAGGGCACACTCACAAGAGAATTTTCAAGCTCAATGATTATTGAGAAAGGGGACGGAGTTATAACAGTTTCCCGTCCTAATGATTTAAAGGTAAACAAGAGTCTTCACGGTCTTACAAGAACGCTTATCTTCAACATGGTTGAAGGCGTTACAAACGGCTATGCGAAAACTCTTGAAATCGAAGGCGTTGGATACCGTGCTGCAAAGCAGGGCAAGAACCTTGTAATGAATCTTGGTTATTCACACCAGGTTATTATGCCTGAGATCGACGGAATTACAATTGATGTTCCGCAGCCTAACAAAATCGTAATTAACGGAATTGATAAGCAGGCTGTAGGTCAGTTTGCTGCTGAAGTTCGTGAAAAGCGTCCGCCTGAGCCGTATAAGGGCAAGGGAATCAGATATGCCGGCGAGAGAATCATCCGTAAGGAAGGTAAGGCCGGTAAGGGCAAGAAGTAATAAAGGAGTGAATTTGCAATGATTAAAAAGGCTGATACAAAAAAAGCCAGAGCAAAAAGACATGCCAGAGTTCGCGCTAAGATTTCCGGTACTCCTGAACGTCCTCGCCTGAATGTATTCCGTTCAGCAAAGCATATATATGCACAGGTTATAGACGACGTAAACGGAGTAACACTCTGTTCCGCTTCAAGTATGGATAAGGAATTTGAAGGAAACGGCGGAAACGTTGAAGGCGCACGTAAGGTCGGAGCAATGGTTGCTAAGCGCGCTGTTGAAAAGGGAATAGCTGAAGTTGTATTTGACAGAGGCGGCTACCTTTATCACGGAAGAGTAAAAGAGCTTGCTGAAGGAGCTCGTGAAAACGGACTGAAGTTCTAAGAAGGAGGTTATACTTTTGGCTAATATAGATGCAAAAGCATTGGAGCTTTCCGAAAAGGTTGTTTCTATAAACAGAGTTTCCAAAACAGTTAAGGGCGGACGTATCCTGAAGTTTGCAGCTCTTGTTGTTGTTGGCGACGGAAACGGCACAGTAGGCTTTGGTCTGGGTAAATCAGGCGAAGTTCCTGACGCAATCCGCAAGGGTATTGAAGACGCTAAGAAGAATCTTGTTAAGATCCCTATGTACGGCACAACAATTCCTCACGAAATTATCGGTGCATTCGGCGCCGGCAGAGTTCTTATGAAGCCTGCTGCTCCCGGTACCGGTGTTATCGCCGGCGGTCCGGTTCGTGCGGTTATTGAAATGGCTGGTATCAAGGACATCAGAACAAAGTCTCTTAGATCAAACAATCCATGCAATGTTGTAAGAGCTACTATCAACGGACTTATGTCATGCTCAACAGCAAAGGAAGTTGCTGCAAAGAGAGGCAAGTCTATAAAAGAAATTTTAGGTTAAGGAGTGGGCTGAAATGGCAAAGCAGATTAAGCTTGTTAAAAGTCTTATAGGAAGAAAAAGCGACCAGATTGCTACTGCTCATTCTCTTGGTCTTAAGAAAATCGGTCAGGTTGTAGTTCAGCCTGATAATGAGCAGACAAACGGTAAAATAAAGAAAATTTCTCATCTTGTAGAGGTTTCAGAAGCATAAGCTAAGGAGGTGCAATGTAATGAAGTTACACGAATTATCACCGGCACCAGGCTCTGTTGCTGAACGTAAGCGTATCGGCAGAGGTCACGGTTCAGGTAACGGCAAAACAGCCGGCAAGGGTCATAAGGGACAGAATGCACGTTCCGGCGGCGGCGTAAGAATCGGATTTGAAGGCGGACAGATGCCGCTGACAAGAAGAATCCCTAAGAGAGGATTCAACAATATTTTTGCTAAGAAATATTCAATTGTAAATGTTTCTGACCTTAGTAAATTTGTTGACGGAACAGTTGTTGACACAGAAATGCTGATCGCTTCCGGTCTTATCAAGAAGGAAAACGACGGTGTTAAGGTTCTCGGAAACGGTGAGCTTACAGCAAAAATAACAGTTAAGGCTGCTAAATTCTCTCAGAGCGCAATCGAAAAAATTGAAAAGGCTGGCGGGAAAGCAGAGGTGATTTAATGTGTTCGAAACAATAAGAAACGCATGGAAAGTTGCGGAAATTCGTAAAAAGCTTTTGTACACATTATTCATCATTATAGTATTCAGATTCGGAAGTGCATTGACGGTTCCGTTTTTGACATTATCAAAGGTTCAGGAATGGATGAGTACCAATGCTACAGACGGTAACTTTCTTGAATACTTGAATATTTTGACGGGCGGTGCGTTGTCGAAAGCGACAATTTTTTCCCTGTCAATCACACCGTATATTAATGCGTCCATCATTATACAACTTCTGACATATGCTCTTCCTCCTTTAGAACGGCTTCAGAGCGAGGGTGAGACCGGAAGAAAAAAATTGAATCAGATTACTGCATTTGTAGCGTTAGGTCTGTCAATATTTATGTCAGTAGCATATTATTTCACGTTAAAAAATATGGGCGCTGTTAAGTATACAACAGGATTTGAAGGTGTATTTGCAGCTGTTGTAATATCAAGCTGCTTTGTTGCCGGAGCAATGCTGGTAGTATGGATGGGTAACAGAATTAATGATAAGGGTATCGGAAACGGTATTTCTATGATATTATTTGCCGGTATCGTTGCGAGATTCCCGACTGATGTAGGTACGCTTATTACACTTACTAAGGATAATCCGTCCAAATATTTATTTGTTTCAATTGCAATTGCTGTAATATATGTTGTTATGATAGGATTTGTTGTATTCATGAACGAATCCGAAAGAAGAATTCCTATTCAGTATGCTAAGCGTGTAGTGGGAAGAAAACAATACGGCGGACAAAGCACACATATTCCTGTTAAAGTTTGTATGAGCGGCGTTATGCCAATCATCTTTGCAATGTCATTTATGTCATTGCCGAGTACTATTGGAATGTTCAAGGGACCGTATGCAGATCCTGATGGTTTCTGGCAGCGTTTCTATAACGGATTCCTGAATTTCTTCAGTACTACTTCAGGCTGGTATGCATTAATTTATTTTGTTTTGATTATCGCATTTAATTACTTCTATGTTTCAATGCAGTATAATCCAATAGAAATTGCAAATCAGCTGAGACAAAACAACGGCGGCATACCTGGTATCAGACCTGGTAAGCCTACATCTGATTATATTCAAAGAGTTCTTTCAAAAATCACATTGGTCGGCGCTTTCTTCCTGGGTATTATTGCAATCTTCCCGATCATACTGGGTATGTTTGACAATAATCTTAGAAGTCTGTCAATGGGCGGTACTACAGTGCTTATCGTTGTAAGCGTTGCTTTGGAAACAGTTCGTACACTGGAATCACAGATGATGATGCGTCATCATAAGGGATTCCTTGAATAAGGAGGTCCGGTATGAATTTAATTTTATTAGGTGCTCCTGGTGCCGGTAAGGGTACTCAGGCGGAGGTTATTTCTGACGCATTGAAAATCCCGCAGATTTCTACAGGAAATATACTGCGTGAAGCTGTTAAAAACGGTACGGAATACGGTCTTAAGGCAAAGGCTGCAATGGACAGCGGTTCTTTGGTATCCGATGACGTTGTAATCGGAATATTAAAAGACAGAATTGCTGAGGATGATTGTAAAAACGGTTTTATTCTTGACGGATTCCCGAGAACAGTTCCTCAGGCGGAAGCCCTGGACAGCATGGGCGTTAACATTGATAAAGTAATCGAAATTTATGTTCCGGATGAAACTATTCAGCAGAGACTGTCCGGCAGAAGAGTATGCGAAAGCTGCGGCGCTTCATATCATACAGAATTCAAGCCGTCAAAAGCTGAAGGAAAATGTGATAAGTGCGGCGGAAATACTGTTCAGCGTAAGGACGATCACCCGGATACAGTAATTGAGCGTTTAAAGGTTTATCATGAACAGACTGCTCCTCTCAAGGATTTTTATGCAAAGCAGGGAAAACTTGAAACAGTAGTCGGTCAAGAGGATGTTGCTGAAACATCAAAGCTGACTTTGAAAGCAGTAGGGGCGTAAAATGGTAAGCATAAAATCTTCTACGGATTTGGCTAAAATGCGTGAAGCCGGTCTTATTGCCGGCAGAGCATTGAAGCTTGCTGGTGAATCTATCAAGCCTGGTATGACTACAAAGGCTCTTGATAAAATAATTCATGATTATATTATAGGCTGCGGAGCTAAGCCGTCGTTTTTGAATTACGGCGGATTTCCGGCAAGCGCCTGCATTTCAATTAACAATGAAGTAATTCATGGTATTCCGGTTCACAAAAGAAGAATTGCTGAGGGTGATATAGTAAGCGTTGACGTAGGCGCTTATTATAACGGTTTCCACGGCGATACATGTGCAACGTTTCCGGTAGGGAAAGTTTCCGACGAAGCCAAGGCTCTTCTTGAGGTCACAGAACAAAGCCTTTATGAAGGCATTGCAGCTGCTCAGGTCGGCGCAAGACTAGGCGATGTATGCCATGCGGTTGAAGAATACTGCGCTTCCAGAGGATACGGTATTGTCAGAAACTACTGCGGTCACGGAATAGGCCGTGAACTTCATGAATCTCCGGAGGTTCCGAATTACGGAAAGCCCGGACACGGTCCAAGATTAGTTTCAGGAATGACATTTTGTATTGAACCTATGATTAATGCTAAGGGCGATGATGTAAGGGTTCTTAGGGATGGCTGGACTGTAGTAACGGCAAACGGATCATTGTCTGCTCATTTTGAGCATGCAATTGCAATTACTCCCGACGGACCGGTAATACTTACTAAGCCGTAACGGAGATAGCAGTGAAAATTGAAAAGGGCAGAGTTGTTAAAGCAGCCGCCGGACGAGACAAGGGTAGTTATTTTGTAATAACAGATATGAAAGATAATTATGTTTTTATTGCGGACGGCAAGAGACGTAAACTTTCATTACCCAAACGAAAGAATCTGAAACATCTTAGATTCACCGATAATGTTATCGAATTGAATGATATGACTGATAAGAAGCTTAGAAATGTGCTTAGCAGATATGCTGCTGCGCACACCGTAACCGATATGGGGAGGTATTAATTTTGTCTAAGGAAGATGTAATTGAATTAGAGGGCGTTGTTGAAGAAGCTTTGCCGAACGCAATGTTCAGAGTAAAGCTGCCCAACGACCACATAATTCTTGCACATGTATCAGGTAAGCTGAGAATGAACTATATTCGTATAGTTCCCGGCGATAAGGTAACGGTTGAAATGTCGCCTTACGACCTGACTAAGGGCAGAATCACTTGGAGAGCTAAATAATAGTTCTAAGAAACCTGAGGCGTTGTGAAAATAATGCTTCTGTAATATATCAAGGAGGTATTTTCAATGAAAGTCAGACCTTCAGTTAAACCTATTTGCGAAAAATGCAAGGTTATAAAACGCAAGGGCAAAGTAATGGTAATTTGCGAAAATCCAAAGCATAAACAACGTCAGGGCTGATACGCCTGACATCTTAATTAACGGAGGTGCTATTAATTAATGGCAAGAATTGCTGGTATTGACCTGCCAAAGGATAAGAGAGTTGAAATCGGCTTAACTTATATTTACGGCATCGGTCGTCAGACTGCTACAACGATCCTTAAGGAAACCGGCGTTAATCCGGATACAAGGGTAAAGGATCTTACAGAAGAAGACGTAGCAAAACTGCGTGATTATATTGACAAAAACTGCAATGTTGAAGGCGATCTGAGAAGAGAAATCGCATTAAACATTAAGAGACTTGTGGAAATCGGCTGCTACAGAGGCGTTCGTCACCGTAAGGGTCTTCCTGTTAGAGGACAGAGAACTAAGACAAACGCAAGAACCCGTAAGGGACCTGTAAAGACGATTGCTAACAAGAAGAAGTAAGGAGGGCATGAGCATTGGCACAGCAGAAAGCTAAAAAAGTTGCTATCAGAAGACGCAGAGAGCGTAAAAATATTGAAAGCGGCGCTGTTCATATCCAGTCCACTTTTAATAATACGATCGTAACAATTACAGATACACAGGGTAATGCTATTTCATGGGCAAGTGCAGGCGGACTTGGTTTCAGAGGTTCAAGAAAGTCTACACCGTTTGCAGCGCAGACAGCAGCTGAAACAGCAGCTAAGGCAGCTATGGAACATGGCCTTAAGAGCGTAGAGGTTTACGTTAAGGGGCCTGGTTCAGGACGTGAAGCAGCAATCAGAGCATTGCAGACAGTTGGTCTTGAAGTTAAGATGATCAAAGACGTAACCCCAATCCCACACAATGGATGCCGTCCTCCAAAGAGAAGACGTGTCTAATTTACAGGAGGTGCAAAAAAGTTGGCTATTAATAGAGAACCTATTCTCAAAAGATGCAGATACCTGGGAATCAGCCCGGCAGTAATGGGCATTTCCAAGGAGAGCAACCGTAATCCTAATGCAAATAAGAGAAAGAAAGTTTCAGAATACGGCATGCAGCTGAAGGAAAAGCAGAAGCTTAAATTCATCTACGGCGTTCTGGAAAAGCCTTTCTATCACTATTTTGAAATCGCTGAAAAAATGGAAGGCAAGGCCGGTGAAAACCTGATCACTATTCTTGAATCACGTCTTGATAACGTAGTATTCAGAATGGGCATGGCTCTTACAAGAAGAGAATCAAGACAGCTTGTTTCTCACGGTCATTTCATGGTAAATGGTCAGAAGGTCGATATTCCTTCTTATAGAGTAAAAGTCGGCGATGTTATTGAGCTTTGCGAAAAAAGCAAGAAGAGCGACAAATTCAAGGATGTTGCAGAAGCAACTAAGGGCAGAGTAGTTCCGCTTTGGCTTGAGGCTAACAGAGATGCGGCAACAGCTAAAATTGTTCGTATGCCTGTTAAGGATGACCTTGACTATGAGGTTGAAGAAACATTCATCGTCGAGTTGTACTCAAAATAATAATTATATTATTGGCCTGTTGATTTATATAGAGATAAAAAGTGATTGCGAAATAGGAGGGTTCTTATGCTTGAAAAAATCGTAAAGCCGGAAATTGATACTGTTGAACTCAGAAGTGACGGAAAATACGGTAAATTCGTTTTAGCCCCACTGGAACGTGGTTATGGTATCACATTAGGTAACAGTCTAAGACGAGTATTGCTCTCCTCGCTGCCCGGTGTAGCAGTCAATTCGGTGAAAATAGACGGTGTTCATCATGAGTTGTCAACAATTCCGGGTGTAAAAGAGGATGTTACTGAGATTATCCTTGCAATTAAAGGTCTTACAGCAAAGCTTTACGGCGAAGGCCCTAAAACCGTTTATATTGAAGCCGAAGGTGAATGTGAAGTTACTGCCGGTGACATCAAAACAGATTCTGAGGTCAATATACTTGATCCGGGAATGCATATTGCAACTCTCGGCAAGGACGCTAAGCTTTATATGGAGATAACAATTGACCGCGGAAGAGGTTATGTTTCTGCTGAACGTAATAAGCAGCAGATGGGAAATATGCCTATAGATGTTATTGCAGTTGACAGTATTTATACTCCTGTTTTGAAGGTTAATTATAAGGTCGAAGACACTCGTCTCGGTCAGGTAACTGATTTTGATAAGCTTACAATAGAGGTATGGACAGATGGTACAATCTCTGCAAAGGAAGCTTTGTCACAGGCAGCCAATCTCCTCAACGAGCATCTGAAGCTGTTTATTGATTTGTCAGAAGAATCAGTAATAGCAGAAGTATTAGTCGAACAGACAGATAAAGGTAAGGAAAAGATCCTTGAGATGACCATTGAGGAACTTGACTTATCAGTACGTTCATTCAATTGTCTGAAGCGTGCTGGAATTAATACCGTTGACGACTTGATTAATAAGTCTGAAGAAGAAATGATGAAGGTTAGAAACCTTGGTAAGAAATCCTTTGATGAGGTCAAAGAAAAGCTTCAATCACTTGGTTTTGATCTGAGTTCAGAAGAGGAATAAAACTGCGGAAAATATTATTAAAGAAATGTTTTCTGTAATTTGTAAAGGAGTGAATAACGATGCCAGGTACAAGAAAGCTTGGAAGAACAACTGACCATAGAAAGGCCATGCTCAGAGCAATGGTTACTTATCTGTTGGAGAACGGACAGATTGAAACAACTGTAACAAGAGCTAAGGAAGTCAGAGCAGTTGCTGAAAAGATGATCACAATCGGAAAGAACAATGATCTGCACTCCAAACGTCAAGTATTTGCTTACGTTACTAAGGAAGACGTTGCTAAGAAGTTATTTGATGAAATTTCACCAAAATATGCTGAGAGAAACGGCGGATATACAAGAATTATCAAGATCGGTCCTCGCAGAGGCGACGCAGCAGAAATGGCAATTATTCAGTTAGTTTAATTCCGGAAATAAAAAAGCCGACTCATTAGAGTCGGCTTTTGTGTATTAATTATAAACTAAAATAAGCAGATACTTTTAAAGTATCTGCTTATATATTTTTATTTTAGAATTTCACTGTTTAAACCAAGTTGATCTAAGCTTATTTTATTAAGTGTATAATTAATTATAAATATAGAATCCTTTGTTGTTATGATCTGATCGTTATCACAGTCTGCATTTACATAACATGTTGCATTTTCAAGAGGATACTGTACTGAACTTAATAATAATTTATTAATAACAACTATATCAGTCGAATCAACTATACCGTCAAAGCTAACGTCTCCGTACAACGTAGCGTCTACGTCTGTAGGAACGGTTATATCTCCGCCTTCAGCAGCTTTTACAGTTACTTCAACGTAAAGAGGAGATAAGATTATTGATCCATTATTGAAGTCATGGCATTCAAGCTTTATTCGTGTTGAGCCCTCACTTATAGCAGTCATAATACCATTTTCGTCAACTACTACGATATCAGTATCTTCTGAAGTGAATGTTGCATAGCCAATGCCAGAATAATATTTAATTTGTTGGGTATCTCCTATATTTAAAGTATAATTGTCTTCAATAACACTCCAAACAGGTCCGGGTGTTGTTACAGATGTCGTAACAGTCACTGGTGTAGTTTCAACTGGAGTTGTTTCAGCGGGTGTAGTTTCAATTGGGGTTGTTTCAACAGGAGTCGTAGTTGCTTCTGTTGTAGGCTGTGTGGTTTCTTCATCAAATCCTTCTAAAGAATAGGTATTGTATAAATCTGCCGGAATTTCGTCAAGGCTTATACAGTAGTCGCTCTGGTACATTTCTATCAGATCTTCTGCCTTATTAAACTGCGGATTTGACAGGAAGTTATTATTATCTGAGCCTCCGTCATACCAAGGACAGAAATACAGCCAGCCGGCTTTTTCAGAAGTTAAGTTTTCAAGTGTTGGTATGCTGTCATTTTCAGCCATGGCAACCATTTTTTTGCCGTTATACATATTTACGAGATTGTAGAACGTACCGCTTATAGCGCTGTCGTTATGTTTTATTACCGCTTGACCTGTAGACCAATCAGTGCAGTTATATTTATCATATGCCACGATGTCCACATATTCGTCGCCCGGATACCAGTTTGCAGATGTTGAATAAGCGTAACTGTTCCATTCCCAGATAATATTGTGAAGACCGTAATCTTCAGTTAAGGTTTTATATGTAAGCTTCCACAGTTCCTTATAAACAGCAGAACCCGACTTGCCCCACCAGAACCATGATCCTTCTTCACCGCCGCCGCCTTCGGCTTCATGGAGCGGTCTTAGAATAATAGGAATATTTTCATCCTGTAATCTTTTTATTGATGCTGCAAGGGTTTCCAGACACGCCATATAGTACTCATATTCTTTTTCTCCTTCAATTATAGCTTTTGAAGTGTCAAAATCCGAAACATAATTACCGTTGTCATCTTTAACGGAATATGTAGCCTGTGAATAATCAACCTTGTCTCCTACATTGTAGCTGGCGAAATTTTTCGGTACAGTAACGTGCCATGAAGCTGTAATGATGCCGTTTTTGTTTTTTGCCCAATCAATCATTCTGTCTGTGGTACCGTCTTCGCTTCCATATAGAATATTGCATTCGTTTAAATAGTCAAATCCACGGATTGCAGGATAAACGCCTGTTAAATTTTTAATATATTCAAATTCATATTCAAAATCATGAGGACCGTACTTATATATTTCCTGCTGACCTGAAATTATGTGTTCACCGTAATTATCAACGAGATAGCTCATCAAACGTTTTGTCTGATCAGTTGCTTTTTTATCGGACAAAGTTTTCGCTACATTAAGATCAGGCATATCGGCACTTTTAACAGTTAGATAATCAAAATAAGTCCAGCCCCAAAAGCTTTCAAGCTGTATTTCATTCTGACCGGCATTAAGCTTATACATACCGATATCAAGCTCTTCAAATCCATCGTTCATAACGAATCCTATTTGACCCTGATTAACGCCGTTAACGTTTAATTTCTGAACCTTATCTGAACCCATGGTTTGAGGAAGATGATAACATATAGCAAGGTCATACATTCCGGTTTCTTCGACATCGACAGTAACTGTAACAGTTTCGCCTGCGTCTTTCATATAAACGTATTGTCCGCCGCTGGCAGAACTGTCCTCTGTAATTTCCATTGAAGTACCGTTAATTACTCCGTCCTCAAATTCGTATTTGGTACTTGTATCTGCTGTAACCAGATTTGAAATAAGTGAAACATTTGCGGTACATGCAGCGGCAACGGCAGCCGCCATAATTTTTCTTAGAAATTTGTTTTTCAAAATAGTCCCTCCTAAAAAATAATGATTATAAATGCCATAACATTTATAATCATTATACCGTATTTTTAAAAAAAGTTCAATAAATTTTGTGCAAATTAATGAACAAAAAAGTATAAAAAAATTTGTATAGTTTTACTATTTAAACTCTTTTAAATCTTTTATAGTACTAGTGAGTTCCTGAATATGATCATTTATATTATCGTCTTCAGTAAGTTCCCAGACAATTTCGTAATAATATTTTGCATTTTTAAATTCAAGCTGTTCTTCCGAACGTTTTGCAAGAAAATATGCTGCTTGAATAACATTTACGGAGGGGCCGGGCTGTATTTTTTCTTCAGTCATCAAGGACATTAATTCAGAACTTGTATGTTTAGGCGGAAGAGAACCCATTCCCAGACAATTAGATATATACTGTAATTCACTTTCATAGAGATCAGGTTTATAGAAAATTCCGCACATTTCCAGTAATGCAGCTGCTTTTATAGGGTCGTTGATTTCTGAAAAATAGTAACTGTAGTTAAAGTAAGCTCTGCCGATCTGTTCTTTAGTTACGGCACATTGCAGCAGTTTGTCACAGGCAAATTTAATACCTTCAGGATTTTTTCGCAGTTTCATAAGTTCAGCATATTGGAGATAAACGTCAGGGTCTACAGGATTAAGCTCAGCTGCACGTTCTATTGCCGCTAAAGCTTCATCATAGCGTCCTTTTTTCATAAGCCCATGACAATACATCCAGTATACTCCGGCAAGGTTGCAGTTAACGGACTTGACTTCCTTTTCAGGTTCATAAAGTTTTGTATAAAGAAGATATTCCAGAGGAGTACCAAAGCTTTTGTATGTAAATTCTGATGTATCATTCCATGCCGGTAGGTTGTTTCTGATTATCTCCTCAAGAATTTTAATTCCGCCGCTGTAGTTTCTGTTATCAAATCTTTTCCTTGCGTTTTCTATTTGTTCGTTTACTTTTTGATTTTCGCTGTCCAGATAATTGTAAAGACTGCTTTCATAGTCTTTTTTGGAAATTTCATAGAGCAGTCTTGCGAGTTCCCGGTTTATTTCCGTACTGTTTTCACTATTCTTGTATTTTTCAGCCTGGTCTTTCAAAAAAGGACCGTCTTTTCTGGGATCGCCAGTAAGCGACTTTTCAATTTCTGCAATTATTTCACTTGTATTCATATTATAAGATTCTCCGTTTCATATTCAGTATAGATTTTATTATAAATGAATCTGCATAATTTGTCAAGTTAGATAAATATTAAATTTGTGCATCTTTAACACTTTTTATTTTATCTCTTGTTCTAAATTTCTGAATGTTGAAGTATCGAAAAAGTCGCTGAGTGTTATTCCAAAACCGTCGCAAAGCATTTTTAGCGTTACAATACCTGGGTTATGACTTTTTCCGTACAAAATATTTTTTATAGTAGATGGTGCGACAGCGGAAGCTGTAGCTAATTTATTAATTGTCATATGTTTCTGATCACACAAAAATAAAATTCTGTTTTTAACAGCTGTATAAGTATCCATTTTTTTGCTCCCTTAAAAAAATTATGAGCTAATTATAGTCTATTATTCTTGACAAAATAGGCTATATATGATACAATATAGTCATAAATTGTTAAATTAGGGGTGAAAAAAATGAATAAACAGAATAACAAAGCGATTGCAGGATTAGTTCTTGGGATAACAAGTTTACTTGCATGGCTTCTTCCGCTATTGGGATATCCTGTTTCTATTGTTGGAATCATTATGGGAGCTTTAGGTAAAAAAAGCGAGAAGAAAAACATTGCAATTGTGGGATTGGTTTTATCTATTATAGGACTGGTACTTACTCTTGGTAATTCAGCATACGGCGTGTATTTAGCGCTTAATGAATTAATGTAAATATTATGGTTGCATCAGTGACGACTATTAAAAATGCCGAAGATATAAATCTTCGGCATTTTTTAGTATGTTTATTTGATTACACATTAAACAGGCGCAAACTGACTGCTGTAAAGATTTGCATAAAAACCGTTTTGCTCAAGAAGCTGTTCATGACTGCCCTGTTCTATAACATTTCCGTCTTTCATAACAAGAATAACGTCGGCGTTTTTTATAGTTGAAAGACGGTGGGCGATAATAAAGCTTGTTTTGCCTTTCATTATTTTTTCAAACGCACGCTGTATTCTCTGTTCAGTTCTTATGTCAATACTTGACGTAGCTTCGTCCAGTATGAGCATCGGAGGATCCTTAAGCATAATTCTTGCAATTGAAATAAGCTGTTTTTGTCCTTGGGAAAGTCCGCTGCCCTCTTCGTTGATTACCGTATCATATCCGTCAGGCAGACGTTTGATAAAGCTGTGGGCATGTACTGCTTTTGCGGCTTCAATAATTTCTTCTCTGGACGCATTCGGTTTTCCATAGGATATGTTTTCCGCTACAGTACCGGTAAACAGCCATGTATCCTGCAATACCATTCCAAACTGTGAGCGCAGACTGGAACGTGTAATATCCTTTGTATCTTTTCCGGATATTTTTATTTTGCCTGAATTTATGTCATAAAATCTCAGAAGAAGATTTATAATAGTAGTTTTTCCGCAGCCTGTAGGTCCGACTATTGCTATTTTTTGTCCGGACTGAACATTAAGATTAAAATTCTGAATAAGCTTTTTTTCAGGAACATATGAAAAATTTACATTTTCCATTGTAAGTGTACCATCACATGATGCAAGTACTTCTTTATTGTTGTCAGGCAGTTCGGAGGGTTCGTCGATTACTGCAAAAACTCTTTCGGCAGACGCAACGGCATTCTGAAGCTCTGTAATAACACCGGATATTTCATTAAAAGGTTTTGTATACTGATTGGAGTATGAAAGAAACGATGAAAGCTGTCCGACTGTAATAACTCCAAGAAAATTCAATGCTCCAATGGCGCTTAACGCTCCGGCAGTACCCACAGCCGCATAAATCAGACCGTTTACAAAACGTGTTGTAGGATTAGTCATTGAGGAGAAAAATACGGCTTTAACTCCGCTTTTTCCCATTTGTGCATTTATTTCAGAGAAGGTTTTTTCAGCTCTTTTTTCATATGAAAATCCCTTTACTATTTTTTGATTTCCCACCATTTCTTCAGTGAAACTGCTCATTTTTCCTCTGAGATTAGACTGCTCTGTAAATGAATCATGACTGAGTTTAGTAATGATTGCGGCGGTAAAGAGGGATATCGGAGTCAAAATAACAACCAGCAAAGCTATTTTAACGTTGATAGAAAGCATAAAAATCAGCGTTCCGAGAATAGTTACAACGCCGCTGAAAAGCTGAGTAAAGCCTTGCAGTAAACCGTCTGAAATTATTTCAATATCATTTACTGCTCTGCCGATAAGCTCGCCCTTTGAACTGTTGTCTATAAATTTCAGAGGTACGGAATTGAGTTTTTCAAAATAATCTGCTCTTATGTCACGAATAGTATTGTACGATAGTTTATTTGTAGAAAGAGAGGTTATCCATTGGAATAGTGCGCTTATCAGAACTGTGACTGCAATAACAATACATATTTTCAGGAGCGCCTCAAAATCAACATTTCCTTTACTGATAATAACATCAACACCCTTACCGATAAGAATCGGTACAAAAAGTGATAGTACAACTCCTATAAATGCGCAGAATATTGCAGAGAAAAGGTGTATTTTATAGGGTTTGGTATATTTAAGTATTCGTTTAAGTGTTTTTATCATTTTAAAAGTACCTCCATCAGCTCATTTGTGATTTGTAGATTTCTGCATACTCTTCACAGTTTTTCAGAAGTGTTTCATGAATTCCGTATCCTGCTGCTTCCCCGTTGTCAAGAACCAATATATGATTGGCGTTTTGCAGTGTAGTGGCTCTTTGAGAAATCATTATAACAGCCGTATCCTTAAGTTCTGATTCAATTGCTTTTCTAAGAGCAAGGTCTGTAGCGTAGTCAAGGGCGCTCATACTGTCATCTAAAATAACAACAGGCGGATTGCCTACTAATGCTCTTGCAATAGTAAGACGCTGCCGCTGACCTCCTGAAAGGTTTTTACCGCCCTGAGAAATATTTGTTTTTATTCCGTCGGTTAACTTTGAAACAAATTCCCATGCCTGAGCAATTTTCAGTGCCGAAATAATTTCTTGATCTGTGGCGTCAGGTTTTCCACAGCGCATGTTGTCAGCTATTGTACCTGAAAATAATGCAGCACGCTGAGGGACTATTCCTATGAGTTTTCTCAGTTCTTCCATTGAGTATTTTTTTATATCCTTGCCGAAAATTTTAATGTTTCCTGAAGTTATATCATAAAATCTGGGGACTAGATTTGCAAGAGTCGATTTGCCTGAACCGGTACCTCCTATTATACCCAGTATTTCACCTTTTTTCAGAGTAAATGAAATATTATTCAGGGATAAGTCTCCGGCGTCCGGATAGGAAAAACTTACATTTTCAAATTCAACAGCCGGACTGCTGAAATCAAATTTTGTATCAGATCCGTCTGTCATAGACGGCTGTGTATCAAAAACCTCGTTTATTCTTGAAGCAGAGGACGCAGCTTTAGTAAATATTATTACCAGATTTGCAAGCACCACAAGGGCTAAAAGAATCTGAGTCATGTAATTTACAAAAGCTGTAATTTCTCCCTGCGTAAGATATCCTGTATCAACTCGTATACCGCCGAACCAAAGTATGGCAACTATACCGAGGTTCATTATCATAAAAGTAACCGGATTTAAAATTGCCGAAATTTTTCCTGCGATCACCGCATTATCTGAAAGCCTGCCGCTTTCGTTAATAAGTTCTTTTTTTTCTTCCTCTTGTTTTGAAAAAGCGCGTATTACTCGTACACCATCAAGATTTTCTCTTGTCAGCAGAGAAATTTTATCAAGACCTTTTTGTATTTTTTTATACATAGGCACGGTTTTTTTCATTACCCATACTATAATAAGCGTAATTATCGGTGCGGCAATCAGAAAAATAATTGATAGCTTTAAGTCAAGAGTCATTGACATGACCGCAGCGCCGACTATCAGAAACGGAGCGCGTACTGCAAGACGAATAAACATATTTACACCGTTCTGGGCGAGCACGGTATCGTTTGTAATTCGTGTAATAAGAGATGAAGTACCAAATCTGTCGATTTCAGCGTGGGAAAATTTATTTATGTGCTTGTAAAGAGCGTCTCTCAGCTCTGTTCCGAAACCGTATGCGCACTTAGCGGCAAAAAACTGGCATGTAAGTGCAAATCCAAGTCCGCATATACCAAGAACAACAATGAGTCCGCTCATTTTCCAGACATAATCAGAATCATTGTTTCCTATGCCCTTATCAATAATCTGAGCCATGACTAATGGTACGGCAAGTTCAAAAATTGCCTCCAGAAGTTTGAAAAACGGACCAAGAATAAGTTCCTTTTTATAATGTTTTAAAAAGCGCCTGAGTTTAAACATAGATATAACTCCTTTTATAAATATCATCTTTACTATTTTACACTATATTCTGATTTAATGCAACGTCGCTTTAAAATAATTTGGAAAAAAAGGAATATGTGCGAATAAACGGCTGTTTATGGTCCAAAATAAAATCGGAGGTGTTAAACGTGAAAAAAAATTCCAAATCTATTTTAAACGGCAAAGGTTTTTATATTGCTCTGGCATTAAGCGTTGCTATGGTTGGTGCAGCATGTTATTTTGCATATACTCAGACGGCAAACGATATAGCAGGTCAGCTTGATTCAACTCTTTCCAAAAGCGACAGCAGAGAGGCGGCGGAAGTTAAAACAGACGTGCCAAAGCTTACTACGGCGGAAACCATAGCGGAAGCTATTGTTAAACATACTGAAACAGCGGTAACTGCTGTAAAGGAAACTCAGCCGGAGGAGGACGAAGAAGCGGAAGAAACTGCAAAGCCCGAAGTCAGAAAGCTTGTTATGCCCATTGAAGGAGAAGTTATGAACGAGTTCAGCAACGGAGAGCTTGTTAAGTCTAATACAACCGGAGCATGGCAGACTCATAACGGTGTGGATATTCAAGCTACTCTTGGAGATCCGGTAATTGCGTCAGATTCAGGAACGGTTTCCGCAATTGAGGAAGATCCTCTGTGGGGCGTTACTGTTACAATTGATCATGGCAATGGTATTATTACCAGATACTGCAATTTAAATTCAGGCGTTACCGTTCAGGCGGGACAGCAGATAAGCAGCGGTGAGGAAATAGGAGCAGTAGGCGAGACGGCAGATATTGAAACGTCTGACGAATCGCATCTTCATTTTGAAGTACTGAAAAACGGTTCTTATGTTGATCCTCTTTCAATGATGTAGTAAAATAAAAAATACCCTGTATTAAATAATACAGGGTAAAATTTTATTTTTCTGAAGATTCGACTGCCTGAACAAGCTCTTCATAGGTTGATGAAATATTGGCTATTATCTTTTTGCGTACTACAAAGCCTGTATACTCGCCGTTCTTGACTGCCCAGTAAGTATTGGAATCTTCTCCGGGAACAGGAATATATTCAATTCTGTTAACGGTATTGTTTGAGAGAGTATAGGTTATTGTTATTTCAGGCTCGCCGTCAGGATTCTGATCGTTTTCAATGGATTCAAAGTATGCGTTGTTAAAGGAATTGAAAAATGAAATGAAAAGTGATTTTGTATCGTCATCTGTAAGTTGAGTATCGTTAAGAATGTATTCTTCTTCGTAATTATTTATTTCCATTTCTGCCGTAACTCCGGGCATTTCAACCTTTACCTCTGTAACGTCGTTTATGTCAGCAGAGTAAACGGTAGTGTTCATCATATCCATTGTGTCATATCCTAAAGCGGAGATTTCATTTGATATAAACGTTACGACCTGACCGCTGTCTGTAAATAGACCGTACATTTCATTTTCATTATTTGTATAATCTCCGAAGATTACTTTAGTATGTTTGCTTCCTGCCGTTACTTCAAGAACATATTTTGGATTGTCAAATCCGTACTTTGCATAATCAGATTCTGTACAGTTTTCTGCTACGAAGCTGAAAATTTCATCTCTGGTAGCGTCCGTCAGGAAGTTGGTGATCTGTGTATTGTATACGGACGTATCTTGGTAGGGTTTGATCATGCTCCAGGTGCCGTTTTCATCTTTTTTCATAGAGAAGCGTATGTTTGCATCTTTTTCGGAGCCTTCCCACAAACAGAAGGAATCTATTTCAGCAGTGAAGTAATTGAAAATATATGTTTGTTTAAGATTATTTTTGGTAGCACAGAGAACGGCGCCGGTTGTATAATCTATAAGATATATATTGTCATCGTTTTCCTTCATTACATAGAAGTTTTCGTATGTAGGCGTGGCATCTCCTATAAAAAGCTTATACGGCGTATCGTCTGCGTATACTGTCAATGTGATAGGATCGTCAAAGCCATATTTAGAAGAATCGGTGTCGTCAAGAATTTTGATTGCGGTAAGATTACAGAAGTTTGAGCATATTGCTGTTATTGCGGTTGAATTTAAATCAAATTCATCAGTATTTGTCAGCTGCCAGTTGGAATCAATATATTCTGCTGTGTAATTTCCGGATTCGTTATGAATATCTACCTTATCAATGGAATTTTCATCAATATTAAAAAGTATGAGCTTATTGGCCTCTTCAGTTTCTTTTTTTGTTTTATTTGAATTAAGATGATCAGCCAGAAAATAAATGCCCAGTGATGCAATTAATACTACAGCCATTATTGCTATGGCTATTTTTATGCGTTTCATTACGAATTTCTCCTTTTAATCCAGATGATTACGCCTGCCGCTGCAACAACAATAGGCGATGCACACAATATAACCAGAATTACATTTGTATCAGATTCGCTTTCAAGAGTCATATAGTCGTAAGTTTTTTCTCTTGCGGGAATGCCCATGTTTACGTCGCTGTTGTACATCCATGTAATTGTACTGAGGTAAAGGTAAACGGGAACAATAGCGTAATCTTCCTGAAGATGTTCATCGTCAATAAATTCCGCATTACCCATAACGACCATTTTTGAATTGTTTCTTGTTGGGTCTTCAGAATATGCGGCAAGGTAAAGAATACCGCTTATATCCTCAGGATCTACTTCAGGACCTCCGTATGATTCGCCGTATGCCGAATCATATGTTTCAATAAGAGGACAGATATTCAGATTGCTGTAATTGTCGCCCTGATACTCAAAAAATGAACGTGATTCCGGCATATAAGGAATAAGCGAGTTTTCTTCAATAAGTGCGGAAGTAAGATCCGTCAGATTTTCATTTTCTTTCTTCATGTCTGTAATATCTACCAGATTTACCATTATTTCATACTTGTCTCCTGAAACATGTTTTGAAGAATCTGTTTCATAAACACGATTATAATCCATACCGAGACAGTATTCATGCATAAGCTCCAGAATGTTTTTATATTCGGTATCGTCTCCGTTAGGGGAGAGAAGCAGCGATAAATTTCCGCCTTTGTCCATGTAATCGTCAATTTTCTGTTTTTCATCGTCAGTTATATCTTTTTTCGGAGCCGGCACAATAATTATAGCCGCATCGTCCGGTACTGCTTCTTCAGTTGTAAGATTTAATTCTTTTGCTTCGTAGTTATAATTTTTAAGATTTTTTCTAAAACTTGTATAGTTGTCGTCGATGGATTTTTCTCCGTGTCCGGTAAGGAAATAGACAGAAGGGACTTCGCCTTCAACTACGGACTTAATAGCGCCAGTTATATAATTTTCACCTTGAAAATAAGCGTTTTCAGCAATAAAGTTTCCTGACGAATCATAGTCGCCCTCATATACGTACATGGAAGTGCCGGGAATACGCTTTATTATATCTCCGCATTTTACGACGATATCACCCGATTTTATATTGAGATAGCCGCTGGGGTTAAGCTCGTTTACAATATCCGGATTTGTATCGGGATCAATATCTATAAAGTTGATATTTTCATATTCGGCATACTGATCCATCATAGTGGTAAATGCGATCATTTCATCGTCTTCTCTTACCTTATCCATTTCCATAAGCAGATATAAGTCAACCTTTTTATCCAGCTTTTCAAGATAATTTTTTGTTGTACTGCTCAGACTGTAAAGTTTATTAGGCGTCATATCCATTTTAACGTCAAGAAAAGAAGCTGCTACATTTATTAATATAACTGCTATCAGGAGCATTACAGCAAATATCCACGCTATAGTGGTAAATTTTGCATTCTTTTTTGATTTTTTTGTACTCATTTATATTACCCCCTGCTCCAGCGTCTTTTTTCAACGGAAATAATGGTGAATCCGACAAAAAGCACTGTTGATGTTATAAAGAATATCAGATCAGCTATGCTGAAAAGTCCCTGAGAGAAAGAAACAAATCTTTCCTGAGTTGAAAAGCTTCCGATAATTTGTGCAGCCTTAGGAAGATTTGTAAATAATCCGCTGTCTTTGAAATTATCAATAAATATAAGTATAATCATAGCGCCTTCTCCAAGAATACCGGCAATAATAGGACTTTCAGTAAACGACGACATAAGCATTCCTACTGCAATGCAGACAAGTCCCCAAAGGAAAAATCCCAGATAACCGCAGATCAGACTAGACCAGATTACTTCGCCTGTAAGAACAGTAATGAGGGGATAGAACAGTGTAAGCACAAGCATCATAAGAAATACGGTTGAAACAGCTAAAAATTTGGCAATTACAATCTGGAAAACATTTAAAGGACTGGTCATCAGCAGAACTTCTGTTCCGCTTTTTCTTTCGTCGGCAAAGGTTCTCATTGTCAGCATAGGAATCAGCAGGATAAAGTAAAAGAAATTATTGTAGAAAACGTTGGGAAAAGAAAATTTAAACTGATGTCCGGAAAGATTTGAAATACCGTTTATAAAGCTGAGTGAAAATACCAGCAGGAAAAGTGCGGCAATAATGTACGCAAACGGCGAACAGTAATAGGAACGAAGCTCCTTTTTATATAGTGAAAACATATTATTCATCCTCCTTTTCGGAAAAATCCTCGCTGTAATAAGGATTGTCCGAATCCATTTCATTAAGAAGATCCTTAAGACCTTTCTTCTTCGGAGCCTGTGCGGTTAATTTTACAAAAACTTCCTCAAGATCCGGTTTTTCGCTCTTTACTTCGTCAATGACAAAGTCTTTTTTTATCAGAGCCGTCATAATATTTTTTCTGACTTCGTCTTTTTCAATTTCTATTTTATATGTATAAATTCCTGGTTCTTCAAAAGTAATATCGTTGATATCGGATACTCCAGGTACTTTTTTTATACATTCTGAAACAGCGTCCTTGCCGCCTTCGATTTTCATAATAAGTACGGTAGAAGTTCCCAGACTGTTTTCAAGGTTTTTAATACTGTCCACTGCTCTGATTTCACCGTGACTGATAATAACTACTCTTTCACATACAGCCTGAATTTCAGCAAGGATATGAGAACTTAATATAATAGTATGGTCTTTTTTCAGGGACTTGATAAGATTTCTGACTTCAATTACCTGATTGGGGTCCAGACCTACCGTAGGTTCGTCGAGAATAAGATATTTCGGATCTCCCAGAAGAGCCTGAGCAAAGCCGACACGCTGCCTGTAGCCTTTAGAAAGGTTGCGGATAAGCCTTTTTTCGACATCCTTAATTTTCAGTTTTTCCATAGCGGATTCTACCTGCTGGTTTCGTTCGTTTCTTTTAACTCCTTTAATGCCTGCGACGAATTTCAGGTATTCCTTTACTTTCATATCAAGGTATACAGGCGGAATCTCTGGAAGATAACCTATCATTTTTTTTGCTTCCGAGGGATTTTCGGAAATATCCAGACCGTTTATAGTCACTGTACCGCTTGTAGACGGCAAAAACCCCGTAATAATGTTCATTGTAGTTGATTTTCCGGCGCCGTTAGGTCCGAGGAATCCCAGAATTTCGTTGTCGTTGACCGTAAAACTAAGGTTTTTGACAGCGGCATTGCGACCGTAAAACTTCGTAAGATTTTTTATTTCGATCATTTATATACCATGCCTTTCATAATTTATCGGATAAGCTCCGTTGGATTTTTTAGAAATTAAAACCCTTTATTAAATGTGGTTATACACCTAAACATTATCCCAGAAAAATGTTAATAAAGTATTAACAAATTGTAACTATATTATTAACGTTTGTGTATTTTCCCCAAAAATTTCAAGTCTGATAAGAATATTCTAAAATAAAATTGTGAAATGCCTGTGAAGAATTATTGTAAATGGAATGAAGAGTATAAAAACAATATTAAAAATTATATTATATTAACAAAAAAATAAAGCGAATATCGGCGGTGTTGGCAAAATTAACAAAAGAAAATCTTTCAGTCTGTGCAAGTATACAATTTTTCTTTTTTGTCTTTTGAGATTTTAGTTAAAGTGTTGACATTTGAAAACTGTTGATTTATAATATGATTATGAAATTTTATAGCGCAATTCGTGACGTTTTGTGACAAAGCTGTAAAATTTAAGCTGATAAAATGTGGCGAATCGGCTTAAAATTACGAAACGATATTTTTATATTGTAAAACCATTTCAAAATGAGAGGGGAAATAGTGATGATTCTTAAAAAGAAGAAAGCTGTTATTGCAGCGATTCTTTCAGCAGCACTTACAGCTAGTGCTGTTATGCCGACAGTTTCAGCCGGCACTAGAACCAAAGAAGAAGCGTACGGCGATTCAACTTACGCTCAGAGATTCCTGTCGTTGTATGATGACGTTATTACAAACGGTGAAGAAAACGGCTATCTGAGTTCTAAAAATAAGGCTTCAGGCGGTTTCGGCGTTCCTTACCATGCAGTTGAAGAACTTATTATTGAAGCTCCTGACTACGGTCATGAAACAACTTCAGAAGCTATGTCATACATCGTTTGGATGGCAGCTATGAGAGACTACATTTCTCGTAAGGACGGCGTTACTAAAGAAGACGGCAGCGCTGTTGACCAGACAAACGATCTTGCTAAAGCTTGGAAAACAATGGAAATCATGATTCCGGCCATCGGCGGTTACGGCACTCAGTCTACTTCAGACGGAATCAGTATTATGGATAAGACAGAGCTTAGTGCGACATATTCAGAAGAATGGGATACTCCTGAGACTTATCCGACAGCTATGCACCAGGGTAACAACGGTATAAACCCAATTCATTCTCAGTATGCAAGTATTTACAGAAGCGATAAGGGTCTTTATCTGATGCACTGGCTGGCTGACGTTGACGACTGGTACGGATACGGCGGCGGCAATGGTAAATTTACATTTATCAATACATTCCAGCGTGGCGCGCAGGAATCCTGTTGGGAAACAGTTCCGCACCCTTGCGTAGAAGATCTTCAGTACGGTATGAAGGGTACAAGAGGTCTTAAGGGTATCTTTAATACAGATGAAAAGGTTTCAGAACAGTATGCATATACAAATGCGCCTGACGCTGAAGACCGTGCTATTCAGGCTGTTTACGCTGCTAACAGATGGGGCGTAGGCGACAGTTCAATTTCAGCTCTTGCCGGTAAAATGGGTGACCAGCTGAGAAATAACATGTTTGATAAGTATTATAAGAAGATAGGTTGTCAGGATGAGTGGAACACGGCTAACAGCTATGAAGGCGCTCACTACTTGATGTCATGGTATACTTCATGGGGCGGTACAACTAGAAGTGATCAGGGCGCTTGGGCATGGCAGATCGGTGCCAGCCACTGTCACGAATTCTATCAGAACCCGCTTGCTGCTTATGCTCTTCTTGAAGATGATGATTTGAGAAACGGTATGAAGACGGGTAACCAGGCAATTAAGGATTACACAACATCACTTCAGAGACAGCTTGAATTCTATCTCTGGCTGCAGTCAGCTAATGGACCTATTGCCGGCGGTGCTACAAGTTCATGGCACGGCAGATATCTGAAATATGAATATCTTGCAGATGTAGATAAAGAATATATTGAAAAGTATGGTACAAATATTCCTACAACTTTCTATAATATGGCTTATCAGGAACACCCTGTATATGCTGACCCAGGTTCAAACCACTGGATTGGTAACCAGGTATGGGCAATTCAGCGTCTTGCAGAGCTTCGTTATGTAATTAAAACAGGTAATACAAATTCTTATGTTGAAGCAGTTAAGCTCCAGCAAGTGAAAAATGGTACTCCTACAGAAATGACAATAGAAGAAGCTCTTGATGCTATTCTTGACAGATGGGTTGAATGGTTCGTTAACGAAGTTGAACTTTATGATGACGGTTCATATACAATTCCTGCTACATTAGACTGGTACGGTCAGCCTAAGACATGGACCGGAACATATGATCCGGAGGCTAACAGTGACTTGACATGTGAAGTAACAGCACGTGGAACTTCTGACCTCGGCTGTGTATCCTCACTTGCTAATACACTTATTTACTATGCTAAGAGCAATGATGTTGACTCTGAAGCAGCTTATAAGGACAGCGACAAGGTTGCAGAAAAGGCTCTTTATCTTGCTCATGAACTTCTTGATCGTGAATGGAATCTTGGACGTGATGATATCGGTCTGTCTATTGCAGAAACAAATGGAAGCATGGTAAGACTGTTTGAACAGGATGTATGGGTACCTACAAATTATAATGGTACAATGCCTAATGGTGATACAATTGCTAATGGTGCTACTTTCTTAAGTATCCGTTCACAGTACCTCGGCGATAATAAGGACGGTACAAACAACAGCGCAAATGTTAAGTATGGTACAAGTACAGAAATTGACGGTAAATACTACACTGACAACAGAGGCTATGTTGCTAAGTTCAAGGAAGCTTATGATTCTGTCGGAGGTGCAAATGCATCAGCAGCAGATAAAGAAGAAGCTATGAAGACTGTTGAACTTAATTATCATAGATTCTGGCATGCAGGCGATATTCTTATTGCTCTTGGTACAATGGCTGATCTTTATCCGGATGTTGTTCCAGATAAGTCTAATGATGATGAACTTTCAGTTGAAAAGGATGTTATTGAAGTTGAAGTTGGTGAAACTGATACTATTAAGCCTAACAAGGATGGCTGTACTTTTGAATCAGCAGATCCTTCAATCGCAACTGTAGATGAAAACGGTGTTGTAACAGGTGTTGCTAAAGGTGAAACTACTATTACTGTAACATTGGGTGATGAAACAGTTGAAGTTAAGGTTATTGTAACTGATGGATCTACAATTCCTACAGAAAGCTTTAATCCAGATGATCTTATGTATGGAGATGCCAATGTTGACGGGACTGTTGACTCAGCAGATATAGTTGTTCTTAACAAGTATCTCCTTAGTGAAGCACAATTCCCGCTTAAAAATGCAAAGGCTTATGAACAGGCACAGACTGTTTATGATGATGAAATTGACACAAAGGATGCAGTAGCTATTATTAATTATGTTCTTGGACTTATTGATATGGATGATTTAGGTCCTGCAAGATAATAAGGTTTTTCATTTTAATTCCTTTTTTATAATTCCTATTTAATCCCTGAAAACCGGTCTTTAATAAAAGATCGGTTTTTTTCTTTTTTTACTTGATTTCTTTATTCAGGAATGCTATAATAAAATAATAGTATATTGTGAACAAATGTATGGGAGGATAATTTTGTGATTCGAAGTATGACAGGTTATGGACGCGAACAGAGAATTATTGATCAGCGTGAAATAACAGTTGAAATAAAATCGGTAAATCATAGATATTATGAATTTACTGCCCGTGTACCAAGAATATACGGCTTTATTGAGGAAAAACTTAAATCGTATATAAAAGATAGTATTTCAAGAGGTAAGGTTGAAGTAAATGTAACTATAAATAATTTAAATGGAAAGGAAGCAAATATTAATGTGGACAAATTAATGGCGGCTGGGTATATAAATGCATTAAAAACCGCTAATAGTGAACTTAATTTGACCGACGACATAACACTTTCTACATTAATAAAGTTTTCGGATATTTTCAATGTACAGAAAGTTGCTGAAGATGAAGAAAAGATTTGGGGGGATGTTTGCAGTGTTGCAAAAGACGCATTGGCAAAATTTATTGAAATGCGTCAGAAAGAAGGAGAACATCTGAAGGAAGATCTGATAGAAAAAATTAGAAATAATGAAGAAATACTTGAAATAATTGAACAAACGGCTCCTCTTACAGCGGAAAATTACCGGAGTAAATTATATGCAAAACTAAAAGAAGTGTTGGACGATACAAATATTGACGAGCAGCGAATCTTGACTGAAGCTGCGGTTTTTGCCGAAAAAATTGCTATAGATGAAGAAATTGTAAGACTGAAAAGTCATATGAAACAATTCAGAGAACTTCTTGAAACAGATGAACCTGTTGGAAGAAAACTTGATTTTCTTGTTCAGGAAATTAACAGAGAAATTAATACTATCGGTTCTAAGGCACAGAATCTCGAAATTACAAAGTGTGTTGTAAATATGAAATCTGAGTCGGAAAAAATAAGGGAACAGATTCAGAATATAGAATAGAGAGGTTATCATGCAGCTGATAAATATAGGGTTTGGAAATATGATATCTTCTTCAAAGCTGGTGGCAATTGTAAGTCCGGAATCAGCTCCGATAAAGCGTATTGTCCAGGAGGCAAGGGATACCGGACATCTGGTTGACGCTACTTACGGACGAAGAACAAGAGCTGTAATTATTATGGACAGCGACCATATAATTTTATCTGCAATTCAGCCGGAAACGGTCGCAGCAAGACTTGACGAGGAGGAACAGCCTGAAGATGAATAAGGGATTAATGATTGTGGTATCAGCTCCTTCCGGTTGCGGAAAGGGAACTGTTTTAAATGAAATTTTAAAGGATAAAAATTTTTATTATTCAGTTTCTGCAACGACAAGAGCGCCAAGGGAAGGCGAAGCGGACGGAGTGAATTATCATTTTATCACCAAAGCTGAATTTGAAAAGCTAATTGCTGAAAACGGCATGCTCGAATATGCAAAATACTGTGATAATTATTACGGTACACCAAAGGAAATACTTGAGAAAAAAATGAATGAAGGTATAGACGTTATACTTGAAATAGAAGTGCAGGGGGCAATGCAGGTCAAGAGACTTTGTCCTGAAGCAGTATTTATTTTTATAGCTCCGCCGTCGATCGCCGAGCTTGAACGTCGTTTGAAAAAACGAGGTACAGAATCAGATGAGATTATTGCAAAAAGAGTTTCGGAAGCTGCCGGAGAGATCAGGCAGGCTGTAAATTATGATTATGTTGTTGTAAATGCAGCGCTTGAAGACGCTGTTGAAGATTTTAAAACAATTGTTAAAGCAGAAAAATTAAAAACTGCTTATGCTGAAAATTTAATTAATGAGGTGCTTGAAAATGCTTAGACCAGCTATTACACAGTTAATTTCTAAAAATGACAGTTACTATTCCTTGGTAATAGGAGTAGCCAAAAGAGCAAGAGAAATTGCAGACGAACTTGCAGAGGAAAAGAAAACTCTTGAAGAAAAACCTGTCAAGACAGCTGTTGAAGAATTCGCAGCAGGAAAGTATAAAATTCTGGAATATAAGCCGTCAGATAACGATGAAAATTGATTTTAATGGAGGCGCTTGAGGTTTGTATACTAAACTGAAAGCACTTGTTGCCGTAAGTGCAGCGTCAATTTCCTTTGATAAAGCTTTTTCGTATCTTGTTCCGGAATCTCTTGCTGAAAAAGCAGTTCCGGGAGTAAGAGTTTTTATACCTTTTGGTAAGGGAAACAGAAAAAGAGTCGGATTAATTCTTAGAGTTGAAAAACTTGAAGAGCATGAAAAAAAGCTTAAACCGATTATTTCCGCTGCGGATAACTTTCCTGTTCTCAATGATGAAATGCTTGATATGGTAGATTGGCTTCGGGAAAATACTTTCTGTACCTATTTTGACGCAGTCAGGACTATACTTCCTTCCGGAATGAATATTAATATCAGAGAGAATTATACTTTGAATCAAAATTGTATTGACATTAGTCTTACGGATAAGGAAAATAAAGTTCTTGATTTTCTTCGTGAAAATATTGATACCAATAATGCGGCAGAGGAAGTAAAAGCTCAGGGAAACGGTTTGATTCTGGAATCATTGATATCGAAAGGTATTTTGCAATATGAACTGACCGGAAAGCAGAATGTGGGAGACAGCAGTATAAAAATGTTGGAGCTTACTGAAAGCTATAAAAAATCTCCGGAAAGCTTTAAACTTACTGTAAAGCAGAAAATGCTTGCGGATATTTTAACGGATCATGATGAAATTTCCGTAAAAGAGGCTTGTTACCTATGCGGTGTGGGGACGTCTGTTGAAAAAAAACTGGTTGAAAAAGGCGCTGCAAGAGAATATGATTATGAAGTATTCCGTACTGTAAATATCGGAATGAATGACAGTCGTTCTATCAATGCGATCGTACTGACCGATGAACAGCAAAAAGTGTTTGAAAGAGTCAGCCAACAGATGCATACAAGTAATCCTCATTGTTTTCTGCTTCACGGAGTTACAGGTAGCGGAAAAACGTCAGTATTTGAAAAGCTTATCGGAGAGTGTATTTCTTTGGGGAAACAAGCTGTTTTGCTTATTCCTGAAATTTCTCTTACTCCTCAGACTGTACGTGGGTTTCGGGAGCTGTTCGGAGAAACGGTTGCAGTTATTCACAGCAGTTTGTCTTTGGGACAGCGTATGGACGAGTATAAAAGAATAAAACGTGGTCTGGCAAAAATTGCAGTCGGAACACGCAGTGCAGTTTTTGCTCCCTTTGAAAATATAGGCCTGATTATTGTCGATGAAGAAGGGGAACGCTCCTATAAATCTGACAGTGCGCCAAGGTATAATGCTATAGATGTGGCAAAAAAAAGATGCCGTACTCATAATGCGGTTTTGCTGCTGGCATCGGCTACGCCTTCTATTGAAAGTTATTATTATGCGCAGAAAGGTATTTATGAGCTTCTTGAAATGAAAAAGCGCTATTCGGGGACTGTTCTTCCTCATGTCGGTATCGTTGATATGAACGAGGAAAGATATGACGGTAACGCTTCGGAATTTAGCAATATCCTGATAGATGAAATAAATGAAAATTTAAATAATCACGAGCAGACAATACTTCTTCTTAACAGAAGAGGATATCATACAATTATAAGCTGCTGTGACTGTCATAAGCCTGTTTACTGTCCGAATTGCAGTATTCCTATGACATATCATAAGATAAACAATACGCTTATGTGTCATTACTGCGGTCATAGTCAGCCGCCGGTTGAAAGCTGTCCGGAGTGCGGAAGTACAAGGCTGAAACAGATGGGATTTGGTACTCAGAAGCTTGAGGAACAGTTGAGCAAGCTTTTTCCTCAGGCTCGTATACTGCGAATGGACGCTGATACCACTATGTCAAAATATTCTTATGAAAGGAATTTTAAGGATTTCGGGCAGGGAAAATATGATATAATGATAGGTACGCAAATGATAGGCAAGGGACTGGATTTTCCAAATGTTACTCTTGTTGGTATTTTATCTGTGGATAAAGCTCTTTATGCCGGAGATTTCCGAAGCTACGAAAGAACTTTTTCCCTGGCGGCTCAGGTTGTGGGCAGATGCGGAAGAGGAGAAAAGTCCGGCAGAGCGTATCTCCAGACATTCATGCCAGACCATTATGTACTGAATCTTGCGGCAAAGCAGGATTATGAGGCATTTTACAAAGAGGAAATTTTAATAAGAAAAGCATTGCTTTTTCCGCCAGTATGCGATATCTGCGTACTGGGGATAAACAGTGAAGACGATGAAAAGGCAAAAAAAGCGTCTGAAAAAATTCTTGAAATTATAAAAAAGTTGGTGAAAAACGGCGTTAATTTCCCTTTGAGAGTTTTAGGACCTGTAAAATGCTCCTACGGAAAAATAAACGGTAAGTTTCGGTACAGACTGATTTTAAAATGTAAAAATACATATGATTTCAGAAATTTTATTAGGGATATATTGTCTGAAACAGGACATGCAAAGGAATTTAATAATGTTAATGTTTTCGCTGATATTAACGGTGATATCGGCATATAGTATATAGCGGAGGAAATTATGGCACTTAGAAAAATTGTAACAAAAGAAGATCCGATTTTAAGAAAAGTCTGCAAGCCTGTTGATGTTTTTGACGAAAAGCTGGCTCGGCTTATTGACGATATGATGCAGACTTTAAAAAAAGCGCAGGGAGTGGGTTTAGCTGCACCACAGGTTGGATTTCTCAAAAGAATTTTTATTATGGATCTTGGAGACGAAATGATTGAATGCGTTAATCCAGAAATTATTAAAACAGGAGGAAAGCAGAGAGTAGTGGAGGGTTGTCTTTCTTGTCCGAACGATTGGGGATATGTTACCAGACCTAATAAGTGTAAGCTTAGGGCACAAAACAGATACGGTGAATATTTTGAAATGAATCTTAAAGAACTTGGTGCGCAGTGTGCATGTCATGAAAACGATCATCTTGACGGCAAGTTGTTTGTTGATATAATAGAAGAAAGGGTACAACCGGAGGAGGACAAGTAGATGAAAATTGTTTTTATGGGAACTCCGGATTTTGCAGTACCGTGTCTGAAAGCGCTTGTGGAAAACGGTCATGAAATACCGGCAGTTTTCACTCAGCCGGACAGACCTAAAGGCAGGGGATATAAAATGATACCACCGCCGGTAAAAAAGTGTACGGAGGAATATAGTATACCGGTATTTCAGCCTCTTTCATTACGTAAAGGCGAGGACGCTGAAAAGTCAATGACAGCTCTAAGAGAGATTTCTCCTGAACTTATTATAGTTGTTGCATACGGTCAGATTCTTCCCAAGGAAGTACTTGAGCTTCCGAAATACGGCTGTATAAATATTCATGCCTCACTTCTTCCTGAATACAGAGGAGCGGCTCCTATTCAGAGATGTATTCTTGACGGTAAAACCAGAACGGGAGTTACTTCAATGATGATGGAGGAAGGTCTGGATACAGGCGATATGCTCATAAAGAAAGAACTTGAGATAGGAAAGAACGAAACGGCGTCTGAGCTTCATGACAGATTGTCAGAAATGGGTGCAGAGGTGCTTCTGGAAACTGTAAAAGCAGTGGAAAACGGAAGTCTTTCACCTGTAAAACAGGACGATTCACTTTCTACCTATGCTAAAATGATAACAAAGGATATGAGCGCTCTTGATTTTTCAAAGCCTGCTGAAGAGATCCATAACATAATCAGAGGAATTACAGGGTTTACCATTTTGGACGGAAAACGTCTTAAGGTTTACAGAAGCCGAGTTATGGGAGAAAGCGTAAACGAGTCCGGAACTGTTGAAGATCCCGATAACTTTACCGTGGTATGCGGGGACGGAAAATGTGTTGAGTTTACCGAAGTTCAATATGAGGGCGGCAAACGAATGAGTACAGAAAACTTCCTGAGAGGAAGAAAACTTGTAAAGGGACAAAAGCTGGGGTAAGGAAAGGAATTATTATGTTTTTTTATAATTATTACTGGCTTGCACTGATACCGCTTGTTATTGCAATGATAGCATCGGCGAATGTAAAATCAACCTACTCTAAATACGAAAAAATCAAAAACGGAAGAGGTCTGACAGGAGCTATGGCGGCAAGGCAGATCCTTGATGCAAACGGTCTTTATAATATTAGGATCGAGTACGTGGCAGGTCAGCTTTCCGATCATTTTGACCCACGATCAAATGTTGTTAGACTTTCTGATTCAACTTATAACAGTACTTCCGTTGCGGCAGTAGGAGTTGCGGCTCATGAAGTGGGACATGCAATTCAGTATGCAAAGGGATATGCTCCCATGAAGTTGAGAAGCGCCATAATCCCACTTACAAATATAGGTTCTTCTCTTTCTTATCCTCTGGTTTTTATTGGACTGATTATGGGAAATTCATATATGTCCGACTTTTTTGTAAATGCCGGAATAATACTTTTTCTTACAGTTGTTGTTTTCCAGTTTGCGACTTTGTTTGTGGAATTTAATGCAAGCTCAAGAGCTATGAAAACTCTTGAAACCGATCATATACTTGAAGGCGATGAGCTTTCTATGTCAAGAAAGGTTCTGACTGCCGCTGCCCTTACTTATGTTGCGGCATTGTTTACAGCGATCATGAACCTTATTAGACTTTTAATGATGGCGTCAAATAGAAACAGGCGGAATTAATGGATAATGCAAGATTACAGGCAGTAAAACTGCTGGGAAAAACATTTTCTAAGGGAGGATATTCAAATATTCTCCTTGATAAAACTTTGTCTGAAACTTCAATGGGTGAAAAGGATAAAAACTTTTGTGCCGCTTTATACTATGGAGTTTTAGAACGAAGAATTACTCTTGATCATATTATTACGGGATATAGCCGTATGAAGCTTTCAAAGCTTCGTCCGGAAATACTTAACATTCTCAGAACCGGAATTTATCAGCTTAAGTTTATGGATAATATTCCTGACAGTGCGGCGGTGAATGAGAGCGTAAATATTGCTAGAAAGTTAAAGCTGGGCAGTCTTTCGGGATTTGTTAATGCGGTTTTGAGAAATTTTTTAAGGGACGGCAAACAGATTAAGTATCCGGAGAATAAGACGGAAAAACTGTCGGTGGAATATTCGTCTCCTGAATGGCTGGTCAATTTGCTTTTGCAAAATTACTCTGAAAATCAGGCAGTTTCACTTCTTAAAAGTTCAGTTGAAAAACCGCCTGTAACCGTCAGGCTCAATAATCTGAAAGGTGAAACATCACAAATACTTGAAAGGCTTTCGGACTTTTCTCCTGAAAGTACGGTAATTGATGGGTGTTATAAAATCAGCTACGGTGATGTTACTAAAACACAGGCTTTTAAGGATGGTCTTTTCCATGTACAGGATATTGCTTCTCAGCTTTGCTGTATGGCTCTGTGGCCAAAAGAGGGAGAAACAGTACTGGATCTGTGTTCTGCTCCTGGAGGAAAAGCATTTACTCTTGCAGAGCTTATGAATGATAAAGGCAGAATATTAGCTTTTGATATTCATGAAAACAGAGTAAGGCTTATTAAAAACGGTGCTGAAAGACTGGGAATAAGCTGCATTGAGGCTAAAACGGGCAACGCTTCGGTTTTTGACATGAATATGCCGATAGCGGATAAGATTTTATGTGATGTACCTTGCTCCGGACTTGGCGTTATAAGACGTAAGCCTGAAATTAAATATAAACATTTTGAGGAATTTGAAAGACTTCCGGAAATTCAGTATAAAATATTGGAAAATGCAGTAAAATATTTAAAACCTGGCGGAGAACTTGTTTATTCAACATGTACTGTAAATCCTGTTGAAAATGTTTGGGTTATTGATAGATTTTTAAAGGAACATAAAAATTTTAAGGGAGTAAAATTTCTTGAGGAGCTGGGCATACCATTTGGTGATTATAAAGTAACGCTTTTTCCGGAAAACCTTAACAGTGATGGATTTTTTATTTCTAAAATAAAAAGGACGGAATAAATTTGGAGAAAACAGATATTTTATCCCTGACTCTTCCGGAGCTTGAATTGGAAATGATCAAGTTGGGAGAGAAAAAATTCAGGGCAAAACAGATTTTTCAGTGGCTGCATGTTAAGCAGATAAGGGATTTTAGTGAAATGAGTAATATTTCATTGGAATTACGCACAAAAATCAGCGAGAATTTTTGTTTAAAATCACTAAATATGGTAAGAAGGCTTGAATCTTGTATAGATAATACTGTAAAATATCTATATGGACTTTCAGATGGTACGTTTGTTGAAACAGTTCTTATGGAATATAACCATGGACTAAGTATTTGCGTGTCCACTCAAGTGGGTTGCAGAATGGGTTGTAAGTTTTGTGCATCAACAATAGCAGGATTTGAAAGAAACCTTGAACCGTCGGAGATACTTTTGCAGATTTATGAAACTCAGAGAGATTGTGGGAAACGTATATCAGGAATTGTTCTTATGGGTATAGGTGAGCCGCTTGATAATTATAAAAACGTTATTAAGTTTCTGGAGCTTGTTTCTGCTCCTGAGGGATTCGGACTGAGTCTGAGACACGTTACTCTTTCAACATGCGGAATAGTTCCGAAAATTAGGGAGCTTGCGGATTTAAAGCTTGGACTTACCTTGTCTGTTTCGCTTCACTGTCCCGATAATGACGGCAGAAGTGAAATAATGCCTGTAAATAAAGCCTATAATTTAACAGAACTTATAGACGCTGCAAAGGAATATGTCCGAAAGACCGGACGACGTGTAACCTATGAATATGCGGTTATTGACAATGTGAATTCTTTTAAAAAGGACGCTGAAAAGCTTGCTCACCTTATAAAGGGAATAAACTGTCATGTTAATCTGATACCGGTTAATTCCGTAAAGGAAAGAGATTACAGGTCAAGCCGTGAATCGGCATTGAAGTTTCAGAAATATCTGACTGATCTGGGCATTAATGCAACTGTTCGCAGAACTTTGGGCAGTGATATTGATGCGGCATGCGGTCAGTTAAGACGTGAAGCAGCAGGAACAGAATAAAGAATAAGAGGTGAAAAATATTGAAGTATGTCAGCGCTACTGATATAGGACTTGTCAGGGAAGAAAATCAGGATATGGTAAAGGTAGAGGAGTTTTACGGTAATTTGCTTGCCGTTGTCTGTGACGGAATGGGCGGAGAACGCTCCGGACAGGACGCCAGCCGTATTGCCATAAAGGAATTTTTTGACCGTTTTGATTCGGGATATTCGCCCTATCTTGAAACTATAGGAGTAAGACAGCTTATGACAGCCTCAGTATCTGCTGCCAACTCGGTAATATATACAACAGCAAGAATGAATTACAGAAGCTATGGAATGGGGACTACTTGCGTAGCGGCTTATATAGACAGTAAATATATTTATATATTGAATGTGGGCGACAGCCGGGCGTATTATATGGACGAAAGCGGTTTGCATCAGATAACCTCGGATCATACATTGGTAAATATGCTTCTTATGCAGGGAAAAATAGAGCCTGACGAGGTGCATACTCATCCTAAAAGAAATATGCTGACTAAAGCTGTCGGCGTTGAAAAGATAATAAAACCGGATTTTTTCCGAATGAAACGTGAGGATAAATTTACGCTGCTTTTATGTTCTGACGGATTGTCAGGCTATTGCAGCGACAGTGAGATTTTTGAAATAATAAAATCGACTCCTTTAGAGGAAGTCAATAGTGCGCTTATTGACCTTGCACTCAGCAAGGGCGGACGTGATAACATAACCCTTGCAGTAATAACAGACTGATATAAACAGGAGTGTGAAGAATTTAATGGATAAGAACATTGGAAAGAAACTTGACGGACGCTATGAGATTATTGAGCTTATCGGCGAAGGCGGAATGGCGGACGTTTATAAGGCAGTTGATATTGTAGATAACAAAACTATAGCGGTTAAGATTTTGAAAAAGGAATTTGCTGAAAATGAAGAATTTTTAAGAAGATTCCGTAATGAATCCAAGGCTATAGCAGTTTTGTCTCACCCTAATATTGTAAAAATTTATGATGTGGGATTCTCAGAAAAAATACAGTTTATTGTTATGGAGTATATTGACGGTATTACTCTTAAAGAATATATGGAAAATGAGCGTGTATTAAGCTGGAAGGACGCTGTGCATTTTGTAACACAGATTCTCAGGGCGCTTCAGCATGCTCATGAACGAGGTATTGTACACAGGGATATCAAGCCTCAGAATATAATGATGTTTACAGACGGTACTATTAAGGTCATGGATTTCGGTATTGCAAAATTTGCCCGTGAAGAGGGAAAAACTGCGACCGACCAGGCTATAGGTACTGTTCACTATATAAGTCCGGAACAGGCAAGGGGAGATGTTACTGACGCTAAAAGCGATCTTTACTCCGTAGGAGTTATGCTTTATGAGATGCTGACAGGTCAGAAACCTTTTGATACTGATAATCCTGTTTCGATTGCAGTTATGCATATGCATAATATTGCAGAGCTGCCAAGACGTATTAATCCGGATATTCCTACTCCGCTGGAAGAAATTATCGTTCATGCTATGGAAAAAAATCCCGATGACAGATATCAGACGGCTGTTGAAATGATGAGGGATATTGACCGTTTCAAGGCGGATCCTGATGTAAAATTCGGTTACATTACACGCAGTCAGGATACTGACGCACAGACCAGATATTTTGCAGCTGTAAACGACGCTCCTGAAGAAACGTATAACGATAATGATTACATGCAGCCGCCTGATGATACTTATGATCAGAATGATATTTATGAAGATACTTATGATGAGGATTATACCGATTTTGAAGAAGATGAGAAGCCTGCTAAGAAATCTCTTTTTGTTCCGATACTTTCAGCCGTTACAGTTGTTGTAATAATGGTGGCGGTATTCTTTATAGCAACACTTGTAAAGGGAGTATTTTCAGGAGACGGTCAGAAAAGTTCTTCGGAATTTGCTATGCCTAATCTTGTGGGAATGGATTTTAACCAGGCTCATGAGGCATATCCTAATCTGGATATACAAGTGGAAGCTACAGAATGGTCCGATTTGGAAAAGGATAAGATCTTTTCTCAGAGCATACCTGAGGGAGACGGCGTTAAAAAAGGCGAAATTGTTAAAGTCAAGGTAAGCTTGGGTTCTAAAACCGTTAAGGTTCCTAATGTTAAAAATTATCATTACACTACTGCCGGTGACCTTCTGAGAGCACAGGGACTTGAAGTAGAATATCAGTATCAGCCTAACGATGAGGTTGAGGAAGAACTGGTTTTCGATACAGAGCCTTCTGCTATGGAGGAAGTACAGCCGGGTTCAACAATACTTGTTTATGTAAGCAAGGGTTCAGAAGTTGAAGACATTGAAATGCTGGACTTTGTTGGACAAAATATTCAGGACGCAAAGGTACAGTGCGGAGTATGGGGTCTTACTGTAAAGACTAAAAAACAGGATTCCGGCGAAGAAGAAGGAACAATTCTTAAGCAGAGCATCAAGGAGGGTGAGAAGGTTCCTTCGGATTCTACAATTACGTTTACTGTAAGTACCGGCAAAGAACCGGAAGGCGATGTTGAAATGAAGTTTTACTTCCCCAGCAACGCAACAGGAAGATTTACTATTACCGCTTATCAGAATGGAGTTGCAATTTATGAAAGTTTTACCCTCTCGGCTGACTACTCAAAGGAAAATCTTGTAACTGTAAGAGGAAAAGGTACTGATGAGACGATTACTATGGTTCTTACAAACCTGAGTAATAACCTGACCTGCGAACTGGGACGCTACAGTATGAATTTTGAAGAGGGAACATTCTCGGTAATTGATGAAGATATCGACAGAGCATTCCAGACGGTTGACGGATTGTACGTAGAACCTACAGATCCTCCTGTTGAACCTACAGATCCTCCGGCTGTACAGCCGGCAACCGATGAGCCGGACGATTCGTCGTCGGAAGAGACTGAGGAATAATATGCAGCAGGGTATTATAGTAAAATCAATCGGAGGGCTCTATTTTACAGAGTCCTCCGACACCGTATATGAATGTAAGGCAAGGGGAGTTTTCAGAAATAAGGGAATCATTCCATGTGTGGGGGACATTGCTGAATTTGAAAACGGAGTAATAACTCGAATACTTCCCAGAAAAAATCATATTATAAGACCGCCTCTTGCTAATCTTGATCAGCTTATTTTTGTTACTTCTGTAACGCAGCCAGCGCCGAATCTGCTGATACTGGATAAATTTATTGCAGTTGCTGAGTATCAGAATATTGAACCTGTTATAGTACTGACAAAGATTGATCTTGAAAGCTGTGATAATATATTCGATATATATCAAAGAGCGGGAATACAGGTTTATGTAATCGATTATGAAAACGATGATCCGGCAGAACAGATAAGACAGCTTTTAAGGGACAAAATCAGCGCCTTTACAGGAAACAGCGGCGCAGGAAAATCAACGCTGCTCAATGAAGTGTGCGGAGATTTTAATATTCCTACGGGAGAAATAAGTCAGAAACTAGGAAGAGGAAAACATACTACCCGTCATGCGGAGCTTTATAAGCTGCCATGGGGCGGATATATTGCAGACACTCCGGGATTTTCAACCTTTGAAACAAATAAGTATAACATTATTAAAAAGGAAGAACTTGCCGGATGCTTCAGAGAATTTGCAGAATATGACGGAAAGTGTAAATTTCGAGACTGTTCTCATACAAAAGAAAATGGTTGTCGTATTATCGAAGCAGTAAGTAGGGGAGAGATACCCGAGAGCCGCCATGAAAGTTATTGCCGTATGTTTGAAGAAGCTAAACAAATTAAGGAATGGGAGCTGTAGTAATTGGGACAATATAAGAAATGCTATATTTTTGCAGGTTCGCCTGAAGCAAAATGTTCCGGAGTTGAATTTGACAGCAGCAGATATGTGATTTGTGCTGACGGAGGATATATACTGGCTAAGAAAATGGGGATTGAACCGGACGTAATAATTGGTGATTTTGACACCTATAAATCCAGACTTCCTGAAAATTGTGAAATCATAAGGCATCCGGAGGAAAAAGACGATACCGATACAATGCTTGCGGTAAAGCTTGCGTTGAACAGAGGATTTAAGCATATTGTGATCTGCGGTGCAATCGGAGGCAGACTTGACCATACCATGGCAAATATTCAGACCCTCCGATATATTTTAAAACACGGCGCATACGGCGAGCTTGCCGGAGATGGCAGTTATGTTACAATGCAGGGACCGGGTGTAAAAGTATACAGTCGTATGAGCGGATATTATTTTTCTATGTTTTCATACACTGAAGAGTGCACTGGAATAACAGCTACAGGATTTAAATACCCTTTGAAAAATGCGGTACTCAAAAGCAGTTTTCCACTTGGTATAAGCAATAAGGTTACGGGTAAATCCGGTATTGTTTCACTGGAAAAAGGAGTTTTACTGATAATTTTTTCAAAAGATATGAACCAAAACTGAAATTAAGAATATAATGGAATATAAACTTGATTTGGAGGGAACGCAATGAAAATAGTAGTTATTAAAAGTCCGAAAATTTTATCAGGTATACTTAGAGTTATTTTTAAAATTAAAAAAGAAGAACCAACAGAGTAGTTTAAAAAAAATTTAAAGGGCTTTTTCAATTTTGAAAAAGTCCTTTAGTCTGCGTTTAAACCAAGTTTGAAAGCTTCTGGTTTCTCAAATACATATACGAAATTTGAATAAATAAAACAAAAATAATTGCATAATCTCCATATAAATACAAATACTAGTTTTACCAAATTAAAAATTAAGGAGATTTTAAATATGAAAGCAACAGGTATTGTAAGACGCATTGACGATCTTGGAAGAGTAGTTATTCCTAAAGAAATCAGACGTACTATGAGAATACGCGAGGGCGATCCTCTGGAAATATACACAAGCAATGATGGTGAAGTTATATTTAAAAAATATTCTGCTATTAGTGAAATGAGTGAAAATGCAGCTCAGGTTGCAGATATTATGTGTAAGCTGGCAGCATGTCCGGTTGTAATTTTTGACAGGGATCATGTTGTAGCCGTTTCGGGCGTATCCAAGAAGGAATTTAATGAGCGACGTGTTTCGGCGGAACTGGAGGATCTTATGGAGTATCGCAGAAGTCATTTTGCTGACAGTACTGGAAGCTCAAAATTTGCACCTGCTGAAGGCGTTGACAAGTATGCTATGGCATGTATGCCTATTTTGAGCTCCGGCGATGTGACTGGTGCGGTAGCTTTTATGGAATCTGAAAAGTCGACTGTAGTTTCTGAATTACAGAAAAGCCTGATCAGTGCTGCATCACAATTTCTTGGAAAGCAAATTGAATAATAATTTTACGTGTTATATTATTAAAAATAGCCTTGGGTTAAATTTTATCCGAGGCTGTTTTTGTTGATTATTAATAAAAAATATAAGATTTTATTGTGGGACTTGACAATCAAAATATAAATTGCTATAATAGTTAGTAAGCTTACTATTAGCAAGCTAACAAAAATACAGGAGGTCGGCGGCGATGATGTTTTGAGTAGAAATCAAGAAATGTTTATGGAATTGATATCACTTAATAATTTACTGAAACGTCATATGGATTCTTCTACCAGTAAGAAATATTTTGACAATCTAACCGGAACAAACGGATGGGTTATCGGGTATATCTGGCGTAATAGAGATCATGACGTATTTCAGCGTGATATTGAGAAGGAATTTTCAATCAGACGCTCGACAGCTTCAAAGGTTCTGAAGCTGATGGAAGGAAAAAAATTTATAAAGAGAGAAAGCGTTGAATATGACGCAAGATTAAAAAAACTTGTTTTGACGTCAAAAAGTCTGGAAATTCAAAAAATGATAGACGAGGATTTTAAAAATATGTGCGATAAAGCGTTTGCTAATCTCACAGATGAGGAAATTGAAAGTTTTTTAGGGGTTATATTGAAAATCAAACATAACTTTGATTAATAAGAAATTGTTCACTAAAATTCAGTTAAGTATGCATTGTAATTTAAAACTTATATGAACAAATTCTAAAAAAGAAAAGGAGAATGATATAATGCTTAAAGTATTCAAGTATTTGCAAAAGAAAGAATGGCTTATGATTTTGGGCAGTCTTATTTTTGTAATCGGTCAGGTTTGGCTAGATCTCAGACTTCCGGATTATATGTCAGATATTACAACTTTTGTAATTACAGACGGCAGCAAAATGTCCGATATACTGAAATCGGGAGCTAAAATGCTTGCATGTGCACTGGGAAGTGTAGCTCTTTCATTTGCCGTAGGATTTTTTGCAGCTAAAATTGCTGCCGGAGTTTCAAAAAGACTGCGCTCAATGATGTTTTCAAAGGTAGCGTCGTTTTCAATGGAGGAAATAAACAGCTTTTCAACATCAAGTCTAATTACAAGATCAACAAATGATATAACGCAGGTTCAGATGGCAATAGCCATGGGATTGCAGGTTATTATTAAGGCTCCGATTCTGGCAGTATGGGCGATATTAAAAATATTAGGAAAAAGCTGGCAATGGACTGTTGTCACAGGCGGAGCTGTTGTTGTTTTAATGTGTATAGTTTTGGTGGCTGTTATCTTTGCATTGCCGAAATTTAAGATAATTCAGTCGCTTACTGATGATTTGAACCGTGTGACACGTGAAAATCTTACAGGTATAAGAGTTGTAAGAGCGTATAATGCTGAAGAATATCAGTCGGCAAAGTTTGAAAAGGAAAATAACAAGCTGACTTCAACACATCTTTTTACATCAAGAATTATGGCTATTATGATGCCTGGAATAAATATGATTATGAGCGGACTTTCTCTGGCGATTTACTGGGTTGGAGCTTATCTTATAAACGATGCTATGAATCCGGAGGATAAGGTTGGACTGTTTGCTGATATGACAGTATTTACTTCTTACGCAATGCAGGTTGTATCGGCTTTTATGATGCTTGTTATGATATTTATTATACTGCCAAGAGCTATTGTGTCGGCAAGAAGAATCAATGAAGTACTTAGTACAAATCCAAAAATCTTAAACGGAACAGTAACAGAAACAGCTGAATCTGATAAGGGAACAATTGAATTTAAAAATGTCAGCTTTAAATATCCGGACGCTTCCGATTACGTACTCAGAGATATAAGTTTCAAGGCTGAAAAAGGTAAAACAATTGCATTTATAGGTGCTACAGGCAGCGGTAAAAGTACTCTTATTAATCTGATACCACGTTTTTATGACGCAACAGACGGCAATGTGTTGGTTGACGGAGTAAATGTTAAAGAATATGATATAGAATCACTTAACAACAAGCTGGGATATGTGCCTCAGAAGGCTGTAATGTTCAGCGGAACGGTCAGCAGCAATGTAGCTTACGGTAATAACGGAAGAGATAATTACAGCGCAGACGATATAAAACAGGCGATAAAGATAGCGCAGGGTACAGAATTTGTTGAAAAGATGGAAAATCAGTATGAAGGAGCAATTGCTCAGGGAGGCAGCAATATTTCAGGCGGACAGAAACAAAGACTTGCTATTGCCCGTGCAGTATGCAGAAAGCCGGAGATATATATTTTTGACGACTCTTTTTCTGCTCTTGATTACAAAACAGACCGTGTTCTAAGATCTGAACTGAAGAAAGAAACTGCCGGTACAACAACGCTTATAGTTGCTCAGAGAATCGGTACGATTAAGGACGCAGATTGTATAATCGTACTGGATAAAGGAAACATGGTCGGCAAAGGTACGCACAGTGAGCTTATGAAAAACTGTGAAGTATATCAGCAGATTGCCTTATCACAGCTTTCAAAGGAGGAACTGGGAAATGATGAATAAAAGCAGGGGACCTGCCGGCGCAGGTGAAATGCCGAAAAATTTAAAAAAGTCGCTGGGACAGCTTGCATCTTACTGTAAGTCATATTTTCCGGCAATTATAGTTGCAGTTTTACTTGCAATTACAGCGTCTGTTTTTTCACTTATAGGACCTAATAAACTTCAGGATATAACAGATCTTATAAAAGACGGATTAGTTACCGGAATTGATATTAAGGCAGTTGAAGATATAGCGTTTTTCTTAGTAGTACTTTATGCTCTCGGTTTTATATTTAATTATATCCAGGGATTTATCATGGCGACGGTAACTCAGAAAGTAAGCAAAAGTCTGAGAACAGGAATATCTAATAAAATCAACAGCGTTCCGCTTAACTATTACAATAAAACAAGTATAGGCGATGTACTTAGCCGTGTTACCAACGATGTTGATATGATAGGTCAGACAATGAACCAAAGCGTGGGGACTCTTGTTTCTGCTGTTACTATGTTTATCGGCTCTCTTATTATGATGCTGGTAACAAACTGGATTATGGCGATTACTGCTGTTCTTGCAACTGCTATAGGCTTTGTTTTAATGATGTTGATAATGTCAAGATCTCAGAAGTATTTTATTAGACAGCAGTCGGAACTGGGTAAGATTAACGGTCATATTGAAGAAATTTATTCCGGTCACAATGTTGTAAAAGTATATAACGGAGTTGAAAAGGCAGAAGAAAAATTTGAAAGTATAAATGACCGTCTTTATGACAGCGCTTGGAAATCTCAGTTTATGTCTGGACTGATGATGCCTTTGATGAACTTTATAGGTAATTTTGGTTATGTTTGCGTATGTATTGTAGGTGCGGCGCTTTTTATGCACGATCATATTACTTTCGGCGTAATAGTTGCATTTATGATTTATATCAGACTTTTTACTAATCCTCTTTCACAGATCGCTCAGGCTGCAACTTCTTTACAGTCAACTGCTGCAGCCGCAGAAAGAGTGTTTGAATTTCTTAATGAAGAAGAAATGGAAGATGAAAGTCATAAGTCTGCAAAACTGGAAACTGCTAAGGGTGATGTTGAATTTAGAAATGTTAAATTTGGTTATGATCCTAATAAAATAATTATTCATAATTTTTCTGCTCATGCAAAGGCAGGACAAAAAATTGCAATTGTCGGTCCTACAGGCGCAGGCAAAACAACAATGGTAAATCTGCTTATGAGATTCTATGAACTGAATTCAGGTGAGATTTTAATTGACGGAGTACCGATAAATAAGATGACACGTCAGAATGTTCATGATTTGTTCTGCATGGTTTTACAGGATACATGGCTGTTTGAGGGTACTATAAAAGAAAATATTGTATACAGTAAAGAAGGAGTAACCGACGAGGAAATAGTACGCGCATGCGAAGCGGTAGGAATAGATCATTTTATAAGAACATTGCCTCAGGGATATGATACAATATTAAATGATAAGGCAAATCTTTCTGCAGGACAAAAACAGCTTATAACCATTGCCAGAGCAATGATTGAAAATGCTCCTCTGCTGATACTTGACGAAGCAACAAGCTCGGTTGATACAAGAACGGAAATACAAATTCAGGAAGCTATGGATAAGCTTACAGAAGGCAAAACATCATTTGTAATTGCGCACAGACTTTCCACGATTAAAAATGCCGATCTTATTCTTGTAATGAAAGACGGCGATATAATTGAGAGCGGCAATCACAATGAGCTTCTTGAAAAGGGCGGTTTTTATGCAGAGCTTTATAACAGCCAGTTTGAAAAGGCTTCGTAAGGAGGAATGCAGACATGAGGTTTAATTATATTGTTATTGAACGGGAATTTGCCAGCGGCGGAAGAGATATAGGAAAACTTGTTGCGAATAAGCTTAATATTCCCTGTTATGGACGTGAAATCCTTGAAAAGGCTGCTGAAAGGGAAAATTTATCAGTTGAATATGTAGAAGAATTAGAAGAAGGCTCTACGGGCAGTTTTTTGTACTCGCTTTATAAAATATCCAGTATGGCAGACGGTACAATGGGAGGAGCAACAGCTGCGGAAAAACTTAATTCAGATGAGATAAATATTATCAGAGAGCTTGCATTATGCGGTCCTACAGTATTTGTTGGAAGAAGCGCAGCCTATGCTTTAAATGATAGAAATGATGTTTTAAAAGTATTTGTGCATGCAAATCATGATTTTAGAATTAAAAGAGCTTGTGAAGTTTACGGACTGGAAGAAGGTTCAGTAAAAAGCATTTTGAAAAAATATGATAAGAGAAGAAGTAATTATTTTAAAATGAATTGCGGAAAAGACTGGAATGAAATAAGAAATTATGATCTGATTCTGGACAGCAGTGTTTTAGGCATTGAAAAAGCGGCGGAAATAATAGCTGAATGCTGCAAATAAAACAAAAGCGGACTTTTAAGTCCGCTTTTGTTCATTTAATCAGTATACTGATCTATATCTATTTCCGGTAGATCCAGAGAGGAAGTTGTAATTATATCTTCCGATTCAAACAGGATAATTTCCATTTCCGGAGTTTCATATTTTTTCTTTTCTGTCATAATCTTTAATGTCTTTTAATAAAAAATAACCTGTTAAATTTTGGTAATTTAACAGGTTATTATTATTTTATTTATCCGATTTTTTTTCTTTTTTCTTTTGACGTGCTTCCATGATTTCATTGGCTTTTGCCGCTTTTGCTGCATTGGCTTTTTCAGTAAGGGTAATGTTTTCCTGAACAGCCCAATTTTTTATACGAAGCTTGCTCTTATCGCCGCCGGTTTCGATTACGACCGTATCTTCGCTTTTTCTCACTACAAGACCGACAATTCCTCCGATTGTCATGATTTCATCGCCTATCTGGATGTTTTCACGCATCGCTTTGGCTTCCTTATCCTTTTTCTTTTGGGGTCTGATAAGAATAAAATAAAAGACAACGATAATCAGAACCATAGATATGATCATTGTAGTAAACTGACCACCGGTTGACTGGTTATTTGACATTAGCTGAACCGCACTAAGAATTTCCTGCATTTGTTACCTCCGTTATTTAGATTTAATATATTCGTCAATGGATTTTGCAGCAGTTTTTCCGGCACCCATTGCCAGAATAACAGTTGCAGCACCAGTAACAGCATCACCGCCGGCGTAAACGCCTTCTTTGGTAGTAAGCATGTCTTCATTTACAACGAGACAGCCTCTTTTGTTTGCTTCAAGACCGTTTGTAGTTGTACGGATAAGAGGGTTAGGGGAAGTACCGATCGACATAATAACAGTATCGACCTCAAGGTTATAATTTGAACCTTCAACAGGAACAGGACTTCTTCTGCCGCTTTCGTCAGGCTCGCCCAGTTCCATTTTAATGCATTCCATTGCGCATACTCTTCCGTTTTCATCGCCGAAAATCTTTACAGGATTGTTGAGGTTTAAGAATTCAACGCCTTCTTCCTTAGCGTGGTGTACTTCTTCCTTTCTTGCAGGCATTTCCTCTTCGGAACGTCTGTAGACAATATAAACGTGTTCCGCACCCATTCTCAAAGCACTTCTTGCAGCGTCCATAGCAACGTTTCCGCCGCCTACTACTGCTACAGCTTTTGATTTTATAACTGGAGTGTCATATTCGTCAAGATAACCTTTCATAAGGTTTATTCTTGTAAGGTACTCATTTGCCGAGCATACGCCGATGAGAGATTCGCCTTCAATACCCATAAATCTAGGAAGTCCTGCACCTGAGCCGATGAATACTGCTTCATAGCCCATGTCCATTATTTCGTCTACGGACAGTACTTTGCCGATGACCATATCCTGCATTATTTCAACGCCTAATTCTTTAAGCTTCTGGATTTCCTTCTGGACGATATTTTTTGGAAGTCTGAATTCCGGAATACCGTACATAAGAACGCCTCCGGCTGTGTGGAACGCTTCAAAAATAGTCACCTGATAACCAAGCTTTGCAAGATCGCCTGCACATGTCAGTCCGGCAGGACCTGCGCCTACGACAGCTACCTTATGACCGTTTGATTCAGGTTTTGCTGAAGTACTGTTTCCTTTTTTCATCATATAATCGGCAACAAATCTTTCCAGACGTCCGATGGCAACCGGTTCGCCCTTGATGCCTCTTACGCATTTGCCTTCGCATTGATTTTCCTGAGGGCATACTCGTCCGCATACGGCAGGAAGGGAATTTGTAGATGTGATAACTTCGTATGCTTTTTCAAAATCTCCTTTTGCAACTTCAGCTATAAATTCAGGAATTCTAACTCCAACGGGGCATCCTGAAACGCATGGCTTATGCTTGCAGTTTAAGCAGCGTGAAGCCTCTTCCATTGCCATTTCTTTAGTATATCCAAGTGTTACTTCTTCAAAGTTTCTTGCTCTGACTTTCGGATCCTGTTCAGGCATAGTAACTTTTTCTAATGCCATATTTGCCATTGTAACTTTTTCCTCCTGTTTATTTTATGTTGTTCATCATGCGGCAGTCATGTTCCTGCTCTCTGTATGTAGAATTTCTTTTCATAAGTTCATCGAAGTCGACTTGGTGACCGTCAAAGTCAGGACCGTCAACGCATGCATATTTGATCTGTCCGCCGACAGTTACACGGCAGCCGCCGCACATTCCCGTACCGTCTATCATGATAGGATTTAAAGAAACGATAGTCTTTATATCATAAGGCTTAGTAACAGCGCAAACGAATTTCATCATCGGTACAGGACCTATTGCGATAACAGCGTCATATTTTTTTCCTGCTTCAATTTGTTCTTTCAAAGCGTCTGTTACGAAGCCTTTTTTTCCGTAGCTGCCGTCATCTGTACATATTATGAGTTCCTTGCACTTTTTACTGAATTCTTCTTCAAGAATTACAATGTCACGGCTTCTGAATCCGGCAATAACGTCAACTTCAACGCCTTTTTCAAAAAGCTCCTTTGCCTGAGGATAAGCAATGGCACAGCCTACGCCTCCGCCGATTACGCAGACTTTCTTTGCATTTTCATCAATATGAGTAGGTATTCCCAGAGGACCTGCAACGTCAAGGAGTGCATCACCCTTGTTTAGTGCTGCAAGACGTTCGGTAGATTTTCCGACAATCTGAAAAATTATCGTAATTGTGCCGTTTTCACGGTCATAATCAGCAATTGTAAGAGGGACTCTTTCTCCTTGTTCGTCGATTCTGAATATAATAAACTGTCCGGCTTTAGCCTTCTTTGCTATAAAAGGAGCCTGAATGTCCATTAAAACAACAGAGGGATTAAGCACACGCTTGTTAACTATTTTAAACATTATTATCTCTCCCATAAATAATTTTGTAAATTTCATTATAACATAATTAAAAAAGATTTTCAAGTATCAGTATAAATTATAAAAAATATAATTGAATTTTATTTTTCAGTCATAAATTCCCGTTTTATCCATTCTACAGCAAGTTTAGTCCATTGTGCGCATTCTGTATTTATATGTCCTTCGTGCTTGGCCGTTGATTCGTCTGCCAGAGCCAGTCCGTGACCTCCGTATGGGAAGATGTGACACTCAAATGGTACTTTATATTGACTGAGCGCTTTAGTAAAGTTTATAGTATTTTCAACCGGTACGGTTTGATCGTCAGAACAGTGCCATATAAATGTTTTAGGAGTTTTGCCGCTGACCTGTTTTTCCAACGAAACCAGTTCCAGCATTTTTTCCGAGGGATTTTTCCCCAGAATACTTTCAATTGAACCTTTATGACGGTATTTACCGCTTGTAATGACGGGATAGCATAATATCATACCGTTTGGTTTGAACATTTCAGTACTGCCGATTATACTATGAAGATATTTGCTGTTCCATAAAGTTCCGAGACTGGCTGTAAGATGTCCTCCGGCAGAGAAGCCGCATAACAGTATTTTGTCAGGATCAATATCATATTTTTCGGCATTTTCTCTTACATATTTTACGGCGTAAGCAAGTTCAAGCAGAGCTGCAGGAAACGGACTGTTTATACTGTATCTGAGAATAAAGGCATTAATACCGTGGGAAGCAAATCTCATGGCAACAGGCAGTGTTTCTCTGTCCGAAAGATATTCATAACCGCCGCCCGGACAGATAATAACAGCCGGACGTTTTCTTATTCCGATTTCCGGCGAAAATTTTAATGTTACTGTTTCCAGTTCAGGATGAAAATTTTTCGGATTCAAACCGACTTTTTCATAAGGTATTTTTAAAGAAATTTTTTCCAAGCTATTCATTCCTTTGTGTTTTTATTTATATTATAACATTGCTTTTTGATATGTCAATATAAATTTAGTGAAAAAACAGAGTGATATTTTTAAAAATTTATGTTATAATAAAAAAGAATTTATTGTAAAATGAAAGAATATTAATAGAATGGAGATAAAAATGAGAATAAGATGTAAACCATGGGCAAAGCCCGAACTGGAAGCCTGCGGATTTTGTATAAATGAACCGGAAACATTAAAGGGTAAATGGCGCTGTGAATTTAAAAATGACGCTCCCTTATATCTGGAGCTTGGCTGCGGCAAAGGCGGATTTATTTCACAGGCGGCGCCGTCAAATCCGGATATAAATTATATAGCGGTCGATATAAAAAATGAAATGCTCGTCCTTGCAAAGAGAAAGCTTGAAGACGCTTATAAAGAAAAAAATATACAAATGGATAATGTAAGGATTTTTATAAAGAATATAGAACAAATTGATAATGTGTTTGACGAAGCGGATTGTGTTGACAGGATATATATAAATTTCTGCAATCCTTGGCCTAAGACTAAGCATAAAAAAAGACGTCTAACTCATTTCAGACAGCTTGAGAAATACAAGACATTTTTAAACGGTGAAATCTGGTTTAAAACTGATGACGACGGGCTTTTTAATGAATCGTTTGACTATTTTGAACAAGCTGGATTTGAAATAAAATTTAAAACCTGCGACCTGCATAACAGTGAATATGCTGATAGGAATTACATAACAGAACATGAAAAAATGTTTACAGATGAGGGTAAAAAAATAAAATTTCTTATAGCTAATCCGAAGAAAATATAAATTAAATTGGAGAAAAATATGAATAATTTATATAAAGAAATAGTTATAGACGGCGGCATGATAAGTCATTCGTTTGGACGCTTTCGGGGTCTGGGTGCTGTTTTGGACGGTAAATCTTCTCGTATTCTGGAAGATTACAAGTTTAAAAATCAAAAGTCGTATCAGGAAATAATAGAACTTCTTTTCAGAAAAAAATACGGTGCGGCGCTGTCACATATAAAAATTGAATGTGATTTAAGTGATATTTCATCAGATAGTAACTGTTACCGACACTTTGGTTTTGAAATTGCTTCTGACGCTCTGAATATAAATTCAGATATTTCAATAGAACTGTTTTTTACTGATAACGGTATAATTGATTATACAGAAAAATACAGTATTTATAAAAATATTCTTAATACGGTATATCAAAACTATAGTATAAAAGCGGACTATGTCAGCGTCGGCAATGGTTCAGATTCCGGATGGATAGAATATCTCAGCGGCAGATTAAAAAATGACAAAACATCAAAATATGATTTCAGCAGTATAAAAATTGCCGTATCCGACAGCTTTTCGGACGAAATGGCTGTAAACGAAAATCTTAGAAAATCTGCTGATATAATATTCGGCGGAAATGTGTTGAGCGACAGTACAATCATGCTTAATAAAAAATTTCAGAAAGAAATTTGGAACTCAGAAGGAGCTGCTCCATGTTGCATTTCGAAATATGCGGTTAATGCTGACGGCAGCGGTATTAGCGGTGAAAATTCATTGATTGAAGTAACGGGCAGAATTAACGGAATTTTTAATGCAGGCAGTACAATATATGAATATAAATCTGTTTTATCTGTGTGTGAATGTGAAAATCCGTGGGGAAGGATTATCAGCGCTGACAAACCGTGGTCGGGATATTTCAGTATCGGCTGCGGCTTGTGGGGTGCGGCACACTTTACTCATTTTGCAGAGAAAAACTGGAAGGTTATATCTTCCGGAAACGGAGAAGAAGCAGGAGATTATTCGGTCTTTGTTTCAGAAAAGGGAGATTATTCCGCAGTATTTGCAAATAATTCGGATAAACCGAAGAAATACAGTATTTGCGTCAGAAACATTGAAAAGGCGGACGCTTTTATTCACTGTGTTGAGACAAAAGGACCGGAAAGCTGTGACAATTATTCTGTAAATTGGTTCAGATTAGTGGATAAGATTATTCCGGTGAAAAAGAATTACGGCTTTGTCTACACTCTTGAAGTAAAGCCTTTTTCAATTATGACTTGTACAACGCTTTCAGTGGAGCATGTAAACGGAATTTATACAGTCAGAAAGCCTGAATGTGAAAATACAGTTTTGAATCTGCCTTATTTCGACAGTTTTAATTATGGAGATGAATTGCTGAAATCAAGGAAAAATATACCTCTTTATACTTTGGATTTATGCGGTAGGTTTGAAATATTGTCTGACGGGGAAGAAAATACTCTTATTCAGATCGCTGAGCCTGATGATAACAGAGATAAAATATTTCCTGTTACGGTACTTGGTGATGATTCATGGTCTGATTATTCGGTAAAAATTGAGGTTAAGCTCTCAGACGAAGATATTTTAAACTATGCGGGAGCAGGCTTGAGGTATCAAATGTCAGGCGATACTGCGGAATGCGGATATCAGCTCAGAATTTATTCCGACAGCCGCTGGCAGCTCAGATACATGGATAATATCCTTGAAGAAGGTATGGCGGATAATATTATCCCAAATGAGTGGAACAGTATAAAGATATCTGCCTGCGGAAGAAGAATAAAGTGTTGTATTAACAAAGTACTTGTCTGCGAGCATGTTGTTTCAGCTCCTTTTGTACTTTCCGGAAAAGTAAGTATATGCAGCGGATACAGCCGTAATATGTTTAGAAACCTTGTTATAAATCCTGTTTTGGGAGCGTTTGAATATAGTATTATGCATGATTGCTTAAACGGTGAATTCGTGTATTCCGGCAGCTGGGTGAAGAACAGTATGGACAGTTGTGAATTTAACAACAGAACCAGCGTCAGTACCGAAACGCAGAATTCATATTTTGAATTTGATTTTATTGGTGAAAGTGTAGCGTTCGCAGGCAAAACAGAAAATCTTAGACTTAAGATAGAAATAGACGATAAAATTATGGCGGCGGGTATCTTTATAGGCAACTGCGGAGAAAAGGAGATTTTTTACAGTAGGAGCAATATGGAAAATACCAGTCATAAACTAAAGCTTATCGTGCTTTCCGGCAGGCTAGAATTTAACAATGCGCAGACCTTTATATCCGGTCATCATATATTGCCTAAAACTTTAATTAACGGTTCAAGCATAAAAAAAGCTGAGAACGGAAAAACATTAAAAAAGAGCACTCTTTTGATGGGGGCCGGTCTGGCTGCGGCAGGAACGGGTCTGATTCTGTTAAAAAAAGCGCTGAAAAAAGGAAAAAACAAAAAATAAGACATATTTCTTTAAAAAACTGGACAAACGACTCGATATATGTTATAATAATATCTGGTAATCCTTTAAGTTGATCCCGTGAGGTTGACAAGGTGTGCGTAATTAGGTAAAGTATATTTGTATAAGTATATTGTCACGCTTATCTGTCATGGGACGGATAAGCGTTTTTTATATGTGAGGTGGTCGTTTGAAAAGAAAAACCGTTATTATGGATGAAAACAATATGAAGCGTGCTGTAGCGAGAATTACTTATGAAATTTTGGAACGTAATAAGGGTACGGACGATTTGTGCGTTGTGGGTATATTTTCAAGAGGAGTTGCACTTGCTCAGCGGATTGCGTCTAAAATATATGAATTGGAACATGAAAAGATACCATGCGGCGCTTTGGATATTACAGCGTATAGAGACGACAGAAAACCGGCTGATACTTTTGACAGAACCAAAATTGACTTTGATGTAAAAAACAAAAATGTTGTAATAGTAGATGACGTTTTTTATACCGGAAGGAGCACCCGTGCCGCAATAGATGCACTGATAGAAAGGGGCAGACCTAAATCAATTCAGCTTGCCGTTCTCGTGGACAGAGGACACAGAGAGCTGCCGATCAGACCGGATTATGTAGGAAAAAATCTGCCTACCTCACGGGAAGAAAGCGTAAAGGTATCGGTAAATGAAATCGACGGTTCTGACTGTGTCGTGATATTTTCCGTACAGGAAGGAGATATAAAATGAGTTCGCTGCTTCTTAAAAATGTACATGCTGTTGATATAGGAACAGATAAAGTCTGCGATATTTTTATCTCAGATGGAATCATACGTAAAATTGGTGAAAGTATTTTCTGTGATTGTGATAAGGAAATTGATTGCAGCGGTCTGACAGCAATGCCGGCGCTTTTTGATATGCATGTTCACTTCAGAGATCCGGGACTGACTTATAAAGAGGATATTGTAACAGGCTGTAATGCTGCTCTTGCCGGAGGTTTTACAGGAGTGGCTTGTATGCCTAATACAAAGCCTGTTGTTGACAGTGCGCAGACGGTAGACTATATTATTAATAAATCGAAAAATTCCGGAGTGAGCGTTTATCCGGTGGGATGTATCACTGCCGGACTTAAAGGCGAAGAGCTTTGCGATTATAAAATGCTGAAAGCGGCGGGAGCAGTTGCAGTTTCTGATGACGGTCGTCCGGTTGAAAGTCAGACAATGCTTCGAAACGGCATGATAGCCGCAGAAGATGCCGGATTGCTTACAATATCCCATTGTGAAGATCTGAAGATTATAGGTAAGGGAATTATCAATAAAGGTAAAATTTCCGAGGCACTGGGAGTCGAAGGAATGGATAGAAGTTCTGAAGATTCAATTACCGCAAGGGAAATCATGACGGCAGCAAGTACAGGGTGCAGAATTCACATTGCTCATGTAAGTACCAAAGGCAGTGTTGATATTATCAGAAATGCTAAGAAACAGGGAATTAAGGTTACATGTGAAACCTGTCCTCATTATGTTATGCTGACCGATGAAAAACTTCTTTCAAGGGACGCTGATTACAGAATGAATCCTCCGCTTCGTGAGGAAGAGGACAGACTGGCGGTTATAGAGGGTATATGTGACGGTACGATCGACTGTATTGTAACGGACCACGCTCCTCATTCTCCGGAAGAAAAATCTGATTTTCTTAAAGCTCCAAATGGTATTGTGGGACTTGAAACTTCTCTTGCGGCAACACTTACGGGTCTTTATCATACGGGAAAAATCAATCTTGAAAAGCTGATCGGTTTAATGTCGGTAAAACCTCGTAAAATTCTTGGACTGCCCATTGAAACAATAACAGTCGGAGCAAAGGCAAATATTGTCCTTGCTGATCTGGACAAGGAATGGACTGTTGATCCCGAAAAATTTAAATCAAAGGGAAGGAATACTGCATTTAAAGGTATGACGCTAAAAGGTAAGCCGGTTGGTACTATTTCAAACGGAGAAATTAAATATTTTGAAAAATAAAATATAAAGGAGTACTGCAAATGTCATTTGACAGACTGATAGCAAAAATAATTGAGACAAAAAATCCTACTGTTGTAGGACTTGATCCTAAGCTTGACTATGTTCCTGAATATATTAAAAATAAGTATTTTGAAGAGGACGGGTTTACCCTTAAAGCTGCGGCCAAGGCTATATTTAAATTTAATCAGAAAATCATTGATGAGATATGTGATATTGTTCCGGCAATTAAGCCGCAGGCGGCTTACTATGAAATGTACGGTCACTATGGAATAAAAACACTTGAAAAAACAATCCGCTATGCAAAGCTGAAGGGTATGTTTGTTATAACGGACGGCAAGCGAAATGATATCGGTGCTACTATGGAGGCTTATACTGCCGCTCATCTGGGCAGTGTGAAAATAAGTGACACAGAATGTGAACCTTTCGGTGCGGATGCACTGACAGTTAACGGATATCTTGGTTCGGACGGTATTGATCCTTTGCTGGAGGTCTGTAAAGAAAAAGACAGGGGCATATTTGTTCTTGTAAAGACTTCTAATAAGTCCAGCGGTGAGCTTCAGGACAAGCTTATTGACGGTACGCCCGTTTATGCCGTTATGGGCGATATGTGCGAGAAATGGGGAAATGAACAGATAGGCAAGTACGGCTATTCCTCAGTTGGTGCAGTTGTGGGTGCTACTTATCCGGAACAGCTTTCCGAACTGCGAAAAAGGCTTCCTCATACAATGTTTCTTGTACCTGGTTACGGCGCTCAGGGCGGCGGTGCTCAGGGAATAGCAGGTGCATTTGATGAAAACGGTCTGGGAGCAATTGTAAATTCCTCAAGAGCAGTTATGTGTGCATATAAAAACGAAGAAAACTGTCCTGAACAGGATTTTGCAAAGGCTGCAAGAAGAGAAGCAATCAGAATGAGAGAAGATATTACTTCTTATATAAATCTGAAATAATATTAAGATCATATATTATTTGTGAAAGGAATGGTTAGATGTCCATATTTAATCAAAGTCAGAAGGCTTATCTGCTTTTAGCGGACGGTACTGTTTTTGAAGGTCGCAGCTTCGGTGCAGAGGGTACTGTTATCGGTGAGGTCGTTTTTACGACTAGTCTTACCGGATATCAGGAAACACTTACCGATCCCAGCTATTACGGTCAGATTGTTACACAGACATTTCCGCTTATAGGAAATTACGGTGTTAACGACGGAGATTATGAGTCTGCAAAATCTTATGTCAGCGGTTATATTGTAAGGGAATGGTGTAATACTCCCTCTAACTTCCGCTGTCAGGGTAATATAGATACATTTCTTAAGGAACAGAATATTATTGGTATTCATTCTATTGATACACGCTGTCTTACAAGAATTATTCGTGAAGCAGGTGTTATGAACGGTGTTATTACAACTGAAAATGTATATGAGAAAAAAGACGAGCTTTTAAAACAGATAAATGAATATAAAATTACTGATGCTGTAAAAAGCGTTACAAATCCTGAAACAAGAACTTACGGAAGTGAAGATCATAAATACAAAGTGGCACTTTTTGATTTCGGTTACAAGAGAAACATAAGAAATGAACTTGTAAACCGTGGCTGCGAGGTTATTGTTGTACCGGCTGATACTACCGCAGAGCAGATCAAGGAAATTGCTCCGGATGGTATAATGTTTTCAAATGGTCCCGGAGATCCGTCTGAAAACACTGAGGTAATAAAAAACATCAGAGAAATCGCTCAGCTTGGTATTCCGATTTTTGGAATTTGTCTGGGACATCAGCTTATGGCTTTGGCTCACGGAGCAACAACACAAAAGCTGAAATATGGTCACAGAGGAGCAAACCAGCCGGTTATCGACAAGGCTCTGGGAAAAACTTTTGTAACCAGTCAAAACCATGGTTATGCTGTAGTAGGTGAAAGCATGGATCCTGAAATCGGAGAAGTTTCACATATTAATGCAAACGACGGGACATGCGAGGGTATGAGGTATAAAAACATCAATGCCTTTACAGTTCAGTTCCATCCGGAAGCTCACGGCGGTCCGCAGGACACGGCTTACTTATTTGATGAATTTATTGATATGATTAAAAAGGAGATGCACTGATATGCCTTTAAGACAGGATATTAAAAAAGTACTTGTAATAGGTTCCGGTCCGATTGTTATCGGACAGGCTGCCGAATTTGACTATGCAGGCACTCAGGCATGCCGTGCATTGAAACAGGAAGGACTTGAGGTTGTACTTATAAACTCAAATCCTGCTACAATTATGACCGACAAGGCTATGGCGGATAAGATATATATTGAACCGCTGACTCTTGACGTAGCAAAAAGAATTATTGAAATTGAAAAACCTGACAGCGTTTTGTCCACATTGGGCGGACAGACCGGTCTTACTCTTTCCATGCAGCTTGCAAAAGAGGGATTCCTTGACGCTCACAATGTTAAGCTTCTGGGTGCTGATCCTCTGACAATTCACAAGGCTGAGGACAGACAGGCTTTCAAGGATACAATGGAAAAAATCGGCGAACCATGTATTCCTTCAAAGGTTGTTGAAACTATTGAAGATGCCGTTGACTTTGCAAATGTTATCGGTTATCCTGTAATTGTTCGTCCTGCGTTTACACTTGGCGGTACAGGCGGCGGTATTGCTGAAAATGAAGAACAGCTGAGAGATATTTCCAAAAACGGTCTGAGACTTTCACCGATCACTCAGGTACTTATTGAAAAATGTATCAGCGGCTGGAAAGAAATTGAGTTTGAGGTAATCAGAGACAGTAAGGGAAATGTTATTACAGTATGCTCCATGGAAAACTTTGACCCTGTAGGCGTACATACGGGTGACAGTATTGTTATTGCGCCTGCCGTTACTCTTTCCGACAGAGAATATCAGATGCTCAGAACAGCGTCTCTAAATATTATTTCAGAACTTAAGGTTGAGGGCGGTTGTAACTGCCAGTTTGCACTGCATCCTGAATCAATGGAATATGCAGTTATAGAAGTAAATCCGAGAGTTTCACGTTCTTCTGCACTTGCTTCAAAGGCTACAGGCTATCCGATTGCAAAGGTTGCTACAAGAATTGCTATCGGCTATACTCTTGATGAAATTATCAATCAGGTTACAGGTAAAACATATGCATGCTTTGAACCGGCGCTTGATTATGTAGTAGTAAAATTCCCTAAATGGGCATTTGACAAGTTTGTTTATGCAAAGCGTACTTTGGGTACTCAGATGAAAGCAACAGGCGAGGTTATGGCGATCGGTACAAGCTTTGAACAGGCAATGATGAAAGCAGTACGTTCAACTGAGCTTGGTGTTGATTCAATGAATATGAAGAAGTTTGCCGACTATTCAACTGAAGAGCTTCTTGAGAAAATTCCTCATGCTGATGATGAAAGAGCATTCCAGGTTTACGAGCTTTTAAAACGTGATATTTCTATTGAAAAGCTGCATGAAATCACTCTTATTGACGAGTGGTTCCTGGACAAGCTTAAAAATCTGGTTGAACTGGAAAGATGGCTTGCAGATGGTGAGCTTACTGAAGAAAAGTATCTTTTTGCTAAGAAGTTCGGATATCTTGACAGTACCATTGAACGTATGTCGGGACAGAAATGTCCTCTCAGAAATAGAGCCGTTTATAAAATGGTTGACACATGTGCCGGAGAATTTAAAGCTGAAACTCCTTATTTCTATTCAACCTTTGATGAAGAAAATGAAGCAAAGCAGTTCATTGAAAGAACTGATACAGGTAAGAAAAAGGTTATTGTTTTCGGTTCTGGTCCTATCAGAATCGGTCAGGGTATCGAATTTGATTACTGTTCCGTTCATTGCGTATGGTCCTTGAAAGAAGAGGGGTATGAAGCGGTAATCTGCAACAACAATCCTGAAACAGTTTCCACTGACTTCGATACAGGTGACAGACTGTATTTTGATCCGCTTACAAAAGAGGACGTTGAATCCATTATTGAAACTGAACATCCTTACGGCGTTGTTGTACAGTTCGGCGGTCAGACGGCTATCAAGCTTACCCGTCATCTTGCAGATATGGGTGTAAATATACTCGGTACTTCAGCTGATAGTATTGACGCAGCTGAGGACAGAGAAAGATTTGACGAATTACTTGAAAAGTGCGAAATTCCTCGTCCGGCAGGATATACCGTCATGACGACAGAGGAAGCTGTAGAAGTTGCAGAAAAGCTGGGATATCCTGTGCTTCTCCGTCCATCATATGTTCTCGGCGGACAGAATATGATCATTGCTCATTCTGAGAAAGATGTAGTTGAGTATATGGGAATTATCACAAGAACAATGATTGAAAATCCTGTTCTTATTGATAAATATATGATGGGCAAGGAAGTTGAAGTTGACGCTATTTGTGATGGCACTGATTTCTTGATTCCGGGAATTATGGAGCATATTGAGCGTGCCGGAGTTCATTCGGGTGACTCAATTTCAGTATACCCTGCCCAGACATTATCTCCGGAAATTGTAGATACCATAATTGACTATACAAAGAAGCTTGCTTTTGAACTGAAAGTAATCGGTCTTGTAAATATTCAGTATGTTGTTTATAATAATGAAGTATATGTAATTGAAGTTAATCCACGTTCCTCAAGAACAGTACCGTATATCAGTAAGGTTACAGGTATTCCTATGGTGGATATCGCAACTAAAATTATGCTGGGATCAAGTCTTAAGGAACAAGGTTACGAAAGCGGACTTTATAAAAAGAGCAAGTATGTTGCTGTTAAGGTTCCGGTATTCTCATTTGAAAAGCTACAGGACGTTGATACTATGCTTGGTCCTGAGATGAAGTCTACAGGCGAATGTTTGGGCATTGCGGAAACCTTTGAGGACGCATTGCTGAAAGGTCTTGTTGCAGCCGGATATGACCTCAAGAAAGAGGGAGGCGTGCTGATTTCAGTAAGAGATACGGACAAGCAGGAAATTATTGCCGTTGCGGACAAGTTTGCTCAGATGGGCTTTGAACTTTACGGTACAAGCGGTACGGCAAGCACACTTAATAAGAATATGATCGCTACAAATCTTGTAAATAAGATATCTGAAGATACAGAACCTAACGTACTTTCACTCCTTGAAAGCGGAAAGATTCACTATGTAATTTCTACATCTGAAAAGGGAAGACTTCCGGCTAGAGATAGTGTTAAAATGCGCCGTAAATCTGTAGAGCGTTCGATTTGCAGTCTGACTGCTATTGATACTGCCAAGGCTCTTGCAAACGTACTTATGACAAACAGATCTATCGACGATGTTGAAATGATTGATATTACAAAAATATAAACTTTAATAAGGGCGGAATTTTATTCCGCCTGAAAGTTTAATTAGAACATGTAAAAGTATACTTCAAAGGTGCAAATTATGGGAGTTGTATAATGATATTGGAAACTGAAAGAACTTATTTGAGGAAAATTGAGCAATCCGATTTCCTTGCACTTTGTAAAATTTTACAGGATAAAGAAGTTATGTATGCATATGAACATGCGTTTAGTTGTGAAGAAGTGCAGGAATGGCTTGATAAACAGCTCAAAAGGTATAATGAAGACGGATTTGGACTTTGGGCTGTGATTTTAAAGGATACTAATGAAATGATTGGTCAGTGTGGAATTACAATGCAGGAATATAAAAATAAAAAAGTTCCTGAAATAGGTTATCTTTTTCAAAAGGCTTTTTGGCATCAAGGGTATGCAGCGGAAACAGCAGTCGCATGTAAGGAATATGCATTTAATGTTTTGAATATTGACGAAGTTTATTCGATTATACGTGATAATAATATTACTTCTCAAAATGTAGCTAAGAAAAATGGTATGACAATTAAAGATGAATTTGTCAAGCATTATTATGGCATGGACATGCTGCATTATGTTTTTTCGGTGAAGAAGTAATAAATTGTTTAAGGAGATTTATATGTCTACAAGCAAGGAATACTTAAATTTTGTATTGGAACAGTTATCTGAATTAGAAGAAATTTCACACCGTGCTATGATGGGTGAATATATAATCTATTATCGTGGAAAAATTGCAGGCGGAATTTATGATAACAGATTATTGATCAAGCCTACGGAATCTGCAAAATCAGTTATGCCTTTAGTAACCTATGAAATACCGTATAAGGGTGCAAAGGAAATGTTGTTGGTTGACAATCTGGATGACAAGGAATTTTTAAAGGAATTATTTGAAGCTATGTATGATGAACTGCCTGTACCGAAACCTAAAAAGAAGAAAGGCAAAAAGAAAGAAGATGAATGAATATTAAAAGAACACTTGGTATAGCATGGTGCTATAGTAAAAAAGTGGACAGTAAAAGTGAAAGAGGTATAATAATAAAAAAAGGAGAGATATATGAAGTACACACAGGGAAAATATCAGGTTTTAGAAAAAAAAGCGTTGGCAAAGGATATTTTCAGTATTGTTATCCTTTGCCCTGAAATCGCACAGATCGCTGTTCCCGGACAGTTTGTTCACATTCTTCCGGAGGGCTTTACTTTAAGACGTCCCATTTCGATTTGTGATATTGATAAAGAAAAGGGAACACTGAGAATAGTATTTATTGTAAAAGGGGACGGTACTAAGCTGATTGCTGCAATAAATGAGGGCAGTCTTATTGATATGCTTGCACCTCTTGGTCACGGTTTTACAGTAGACGAGTCTTTCAAAAAGGTTGTGCTTGTTGGCGGAGGAATCGGAACTCCTCCTATGCTGCCTTTGGCGAAAATTTACGGAGAAAAAGCTACAGTAATTTCAGGTTTCAGAAGTGCGGAAGCTGTAATTTTGCAGGAAGATTTCAAAAAGACAGGTGCTGAAACTATTTTATGCACTGATGACGGAACTACAGGCAGAAAAGGTTTTGTTACAGAACCTCTTAAAGAACTTCTTGAACAGGGAAGTATTGACGCAGTTTATGCATGCGGTCCTATGCCTATGCTGAAAAATATTGCCTCACTTACAGATACGTCAAACGTTTATTGTGAAGTTTCCCTTGAAGAAAGAATGGGCTGCGGAATCGGTGCATGCTTAGTATGCGCATGCAAAACTAAAAAAGACGGAGAAGAACATTTTGCACATGTCTGCAAAAACGGTCCTGTATTCAATGCAAAGGAGGTAATCTGGTAATGTCTGATTTATCTGTTAAAATTGCAGGAGTGGAATTTAAAAATCCAGTAATTCCGGCGTCAGGGGTTTTCGGCTACGGTCGTGAATATGAGGAGCTTTTTCCGCTCTCAAAACTGGGCGGCATTGCAACAAAGGGTACTACTATAACAAAGCGTAACGGTAATCTTTCTCCGAGAATTGCTGAAACTCCATCGGGTATGCTCAATTCTGTGGGCTTGCAGAATCCCGGCATTGACAAATTTATTTCGGAAGAACTTCCGAATCTTATGACAAAAGATACAGTTATACTTGCAAATATTGCGGGTTCTACAGCGGAGGAGTGCGTAGAAATTGCAAAAAGACTTGATGAAACTGACGTTCACATGATAGAGCTTAATATTTCTTGTCCTAACGTTAAGCAGGGAGGAATGGCTTTTGGAGCGACATGTGATGGAGCTGCCGGTATTACTAAGCAAGTAAGACAGGCAACTAAAAAACCTCTTGTTGTCAAACTGTCACCAAATGTTACAAGTATTGCAGATATTGCAAAATCTGTTGAAGCCGAGGGGGCAGATGCTCTTTCACTGATAAATACAGTTCTGGGAATGAGAATTGATATTAATACAAAAAGACCGATACTAAAAAACAATATGGGAGGAATGTCCGGTCCGGCAATACTGCCGATCGCTGTAAGAATGGTTTGGCAGGCAGCCAATGCCGTAAACATTCCGATTATTGGCATGGGCGGTATTTCAAGCGGCAATGACGCTGTTGAAATGATGATGGCAGGTGCCAGTGCAGTACAGGTAGGAGCTGCCATTTTCACTGATCCTTATGCACCTATTAAGATTATAGACGGTATAAACGATTACCTTGACAGTAATAATATTAAGTCTGTTAATGAAATAATCGGTTCAGTTCAGCCGTGGTAGGAGATATAAGATGAAAATTATGGCTGTTGATTTTGGAGATTCCCGAACAGGTATTGCATGCTGTGACAAATCAGAAATGCTTGCATCTCCTGTTTGTGTTATAAATGAAAGAGACTTTGAAGAGTGCATAAAAAAAACCGCCCGGACGGCGGTTGAAAATAAAGCTGATATTATAGTAGTGGGTTATCCTAAAAATATGAATAATACGCTTGGTGATCGTGCCGAAAAATGTCAGCTTTTTGCTGAAAAGCTTAAGGAGCTAACCGGAAAACCCGTTGAACTTTGGGATGAAAGAAATACTACCGTTTCGGCACACAATTACCTGAACGTAACAAATACAAGAGGGAAAAAACGCAAGGCTGTGGTTGACGCTGTTGCGGCGACAATTATTCTTGAAAGCTATATGGGATACCGTAAAAACAGCGGTAAAAGTATTAATGAACTTTAGTTTTATTTTTCTGACTTTTCAGTTTTAGAGAATAATTCTTTCACGCCTGTTATCAGCACAAAAACCGCAAATATTTTAGTTAGATAATCATTGCCGATGCTTTTGGCAATGTAGGTTCCGGCAACTGCGCTCAAAACGCCGCAGATAATTGCCGGAACTATTTTTTTCCATTTTACCAGCTTATTTTTAGTATGAATAATAAGTGCCGCTGCCGCTATGGGAATGAAAAAAAGCAAATTTACTCCCTGAGCAGTCAGTTGTTCCATACCCGCAATGAGCGTCATGTAAAGGATAAGTATCATTCCGCCGCCTAGTCCCATAGACGCAAGAATTCCTGTTAAAAAAGCCGAAATATAAAATAATATATTCATTTGCAAAGTAATCTTACTCCCGAAATTATTAATATTACGCCGAAAGCCTTTTTTAGATATTTAGACGGTATTTTTTTCATAAAAAATCCGCCGAGCAACGATCCTGTAAGACCGACAGCAATAACTATCAGAGTATCTGTAAAAATATCCTTGATGATATTGTAATAAAAGATACTGCTGACAATACTCAGCGGAAGGGTAAGCGCAATAGAAGTGGCGTGGGCTTCCTTTGTACTGAGTCCGGATTTTTTCAGCATAGGAACTGCAATAATTCCTCCTCCTGATCCGAACAGACCGTTAGCCAGACCGGTAATGATACCTAGAATGTAAAAATAAAATTTACCCACGCCGTCCTCCTGAAATTTATAAACTGATTTTTATCCGATCATTGACGAAAAGCAGTCTACTGCACTACCAAAAGCTTTTATAGCTTTACCTGTACTTTTTTTTAGCATTTTCTTTTTTCTGTCAGGCGACTTAGCAACCATATAAAATGCCGTACCTGCCATCATTCCAACAGCAGCGCCCTTTATCATTGGTTTGATTTCCATTTTTATTTTCACTCCTTAGATTAATTTGCAAAATTATTATTTGCTTGTATTACAGTAAAATTCAATATATATTTAACCAATTTTTTCCAAATACTTTACGAAACAATATATGGATTGACATAAAATAAATAATATAGTATAATATTACTGTAATAAAAAATATGGAGGATTTTGGTGAATATTGGAAAAAGATTTTTAAATGTCTTATTGTCTGTTGTACTGATTCTGTACAGCTTGTTTTCGGTTCAGCTGATAAGCGTGTCGGCAGAAGAAAAATCAAATGCTAAGGAAAGCAATCTGACTGAAGCTGTTTTGCCGGAATTGATTACATCAATTTCGAAAAGCGTTTCGAATACTTATATACTGTTGGGATCTAAAGCTATTTATAAAGAAGCGAAGGTAGGTAATGTTACTGTAAAGTGCGGAGAAAAAGTTATTGTTCCGCTGGAACTGGATTCAATTAATAACAGCGCAACGGTAGTCGTGTCGTTACCAGAGGGGGTTACTTGTGAAAAGGTTGTTGATAATTTGGGAAATCCGCTTAAAACAGTAAACAATAATTCAACCTCAGAATTTACCATGACTGATACAAAAGCTTTTATAACTTATTCAGTTGATAAAAATCTTACTGACGGAGAATATAATATAAAATATAATATAATTGGGAATTATTATAGCGAGATTTATGAAGTGTTCGGAGGAGGTTTTACAGTAACAGGTAATTTTGCGGAAATGACTCCGACAGTTACAACATATACAGAATCAAAAACGACAACTACTGTTACGTCAGTAAACGAACTGCCTGTAGTTCCTATAAAACCGGTAAAAGGGGACGCCAACGGAGACGGTAAACTGCGTGCAAGCGATGCGGCATTTATTGCCAAAACATTGGCTGAAGCATCAATTGCAGGTAAAAAAATAAACCTTGAAGATTACCCCAATGCCGATTTTAATGAGGACGGGAAAATAACGGCTGCTGATGCAGCAGCAATTGCAAAATATCTTGCAGAACAAAGCATTAAAAAATAAAAATAGCGGACGTTAAAAGCGTCCGTTTTTTCATAAAAAATATATTTATAAATATTGAAATTAATGTGCTTTTTTGGTATAATAAAATTTATAGGCTATTTATAAATGAACGGAGCATAAAATGAAAAATCTAAATATTGTACTTGTGGAACCGCAGATTCCTCAGAATACCGGTAACATTTCGAGAACCTGTGCCGTAACAGGCGCAAAGCTTCATCTTATAAAACCTTTTGGATTTGAAATTACTGATAAACATCTTAAAAGAGCCGGTTTGGACTACTGGGATAAACTGGATATATATTACTATGAAAATTTAAAGGACTTTTTTGAACATAATGAAGGAGAGTATTATTACTTTACCACAAAAGGAAAGCATGTATACAGTGATGTTGATTATCCTGACGATGCGTATCTGATTTTTGGACGTGAAGATAAAGGACTGAACGAAGACCTGCTTTATGAAAATCCGGAAAGATGTGTAAGAATACCAATGCGCAGTGATTTAAGGAGTCTGAACCTTTCAAATTCGGCTGCAATTGCAGTTTATGAAGTTTTAAGGCAGTGGAATTTTCCCGATTTGTCAAGAGAAGGTCAGCTGACAAAATATAGATGGCAGAAAGAAGGCTGAATAATGCAGAAAATTAAAATTTTGACTGATTCTACCTGCGATATTCCAAAGGAAGAAGAAAAAAGACTGGGGATAAAAATTATGTGTTTTCCGGTCACAGTGGACGGCGTATCTTATAGGGAGAGACAAGATTTTTCCAATGCGGAATTTTATAAAATGATGGATAATGCAAAGGAAATGCCTACAACCTCACAGCTTACGGCGTATGAGATCCTTGAAGTGTATAAGGAGCTTTGCAGCGAGGGATGGACCGATGTAATACATGTTACAATTTCATCAACCGGTTCTGCAACATATAATAATGCACTTTCTGCAGCTCAGACATTCAAGGAAGAGGTACTGAGCAAAGATGGTCCGAAAATGAGGATACATGTTGTAGACTCTAAGAATTATACGGGCGTGTACGGTTATCCTGTAATGCAGGCAGCGCTTAAAGCGCAGAAAGGCGCTACGTCGGATGAGATTATTGATTATCTTCATGAGTGGCTGGATAGGGCAGAGGTTCATTTTGTACCTATGACGCTTAAATATGTAAAAAGATCCGGACGTGTAACAGCGGCGGCGGCTTTTGCAGGAGAACTTCTGGGACTGCGTCCTCTTATAAAAATTGTTGGGGGAGTATCAACTGTTGTTGAAAAAATCAGAGGTGAAAAAAATATCATACCGAAGCTTCTGGCAGACGCAGAACAGTATATGACCCCTCAAACGCCTTATCTTATAGTGAGCGGAAGCGATAAAACTCTTCCTAAGATTCTGGAACAGGCAATGACGGAAAAGTTCGGCTATCCTCCGGAATATATGGTTGAAATCGGCGCTGCTATAGCATGTAATGCAGGACATAATGTGGTAGGATTTGTAATCAAGGGCGGTCACAAGTAAAAAAATATATGTTTTCAAAAAAACTATTGCAAAATACCGGAAAATAGTGTAAAATAAAAATAATGGTTGTTAAAATAATAACAGCATTATTTTGTATTAAATGAAAGGATGTTTATTAAACATGGCAGGTTTAAACAAGGTTTCAGTTGATGACATTAATGTAAAAGGTAAAAAGGTTCTCGTAAGAGTTGATTTTAACGTTCCTCTAAAGGACGGCGTTATCACAAATGATAACAGAATTCAGGCTGCTTTGCCTACAATTAAAAAGCTTATTGCTGATGGCGGTAAGGTAGTACTTTGCTCACATCTGGGCAAGCCTAAGAACGGTCCGGAAGATAAATTCTCATTGGCTCCGGCTGCAAAGCGTCTTGCAGAACTTGTTGATACAAATGTAATTTTCGCTAAGGACGATACAGTTGTAGGCGATAATGCTAAGAAGGCTGTTGCTGAAATGAAGGACGGCGAGATCGTTGTTCTTGAAAATACAAGATTCAGAGGCGCAGACGAAACTAAGAACGGCGAAAACCTTGCTAAGGAACTTGCTGACTTAGTTGACGGCGAAGTATTTGTAATGGACGCTTTTGGTTCAGCTCACAGAGCTCACGCTTCAACAGCAGGCGTTACAAAGTTTGTTAAGGAAACAGCTGTTGGTTACCTTATGCAGAAGGAAATCAAATACCTAGGCAATGCGGTTGAAGTTCCTGAAAGACCATTCGTTGCAATTCTCGGCGGTGCTAAGGTTGCTGATAAGCTCAATGTAATTTCAAATCTGCTTGAAAAGTGCGATACACTTATTATCGGCGGCGGTATGGCTTACACATTTTTAAAGGCTAAGGGCTATGAAGTAGGCAGCTCACTGGTTGATATGGAAAAGGTTGACTACTGTAAGGAAATGATGGCAAAGGCTGATAGTTTAGGCAAGAAGCTTCTTCTTCCTGTTGATACAGCTGTTACAGCTTCATTCCCTGATCCGATTGACGCTGAAATTTCAGTAGAATATGTAGATTCTGACAAGATTCCTGCTGACAAAATGGGACTTGATATTGGTCCTAAAACTCAGGAACTGTTCGCTGAAGCTGCAAAGACAGCTAAAACAGTTGTATGGAACGGTCCTATGGGCGTATTTGAAAACCCTGTACTTGCTAAGGGTACAATCGCTGTAGCTAAGGCTCTTGCTGAAACAGACGCTACAACAATTATCGGCGGCGGTGACTCCGCAGCGGCAGTTATGCAGCTTGGTTATGCAGACAAGATGAGCCATATTTCAACAGGCGGCGGCGCTTCACTTGAATACCTCGAAGGTAAGGTACTTCCAGGCGTTGACGTTATTGCTGATAAATAAGATTTAAATTGGAGAACAAGGCTTTCCTTGTTCTCTTTACTGTAAAAATAAACTTTTAAATAATAAGGAGTTAAGTAATGAACAAGTCACTAAGAAAGGCAATTATTGCCGGTAACTGGAAAATGAATAAAACAAGACCTGAGGCTAAGGAGCTTCTTGAAGCTATCAAGCCGCTGGTTGCAAATGCTGACGGTAAGGTTGAAGTAATCGCATGCGTACCTTTCACAAACCTTGAAACAGCTATCAATACAACAGCAGGTTCAAATGTTAAAATCGGCGCAGAAAATGTCCACTTTGAAAAAAGCGGTGCATTTACTGGCGAAATTTCAGCTGATATGCTGGTTGAACTTGGCGTTGAATACGTTGTAATAGGTCACTCTGAAAGAAGACAGTATTTCGGCGAAACAGATGAAACAGTAAACAAGAGAACAAAGGCAGCTCTTGCAGCAGGTCTTAAGCCGATCGTTTGCGTAGGCGAGCTTCTCTGGGAACGTGAATGCAATATTACAGAAGAAGTTATTGCACGTCAGATCAAGCTTGATCTTTATGATGTTTCTGCTGAAGATGTTAAGAAGACTGTTATCGCTTACGAACCAGTATGGGCTATCGGTACAGGCAAGACTGCTACAGCTGATCAGGCTGAAGAAGTTTGCGGTTTTATCCGTGCGACTCTTGCAAAGATATATGATCAGGCAACTTCTGATGCAGTTACAATTCAGTACGGCGGTTCAATGAACGCAGGCAATGCCGCTGAACTTCTTTCTAAGCCTAACGTTGACGGCGGTCTTATCGGAGGAGCTTCACTTAAGGCAGCTGATTTCAATACTATTGTTCAGGCTGCTGTTGAAGGCTGATAATAAAAACACAAAAATCGGAATCCTAAAGACAATTGGACTAATTGGTCTGATTGTCTGGATTTCATTTTTCATTATTGATTTTTCTCTCATGAAGCATGAAAATGAACCGATTTTCTGTATGGAAACTGGTGTTGACGATGGAGGTTCGGTTATTTATACAGGACTTGGATATGTTATTGAAAAAGTTGTAGATCATGATGAATACTTTAATAATGGCAATCAGGTTTTCATTTGGAACATACGTCCATGGTTTATGTGAATACTTTCTAATATATAAGGAGAGAAGTATGCCCTGTACTCATGAATTTGGAATAATTGAACATTTTTCCAGTCGGATTAAAAAATATTCAAAATACCAACCTGAAAAATATAATTGTATTTCAATTGATGATGATTATATTTTGCCTCTTGGAGAAAAACTTTATGGTATAAAAATGATTAATCCGTGTTTGAATGAAAAGTGTAAAACTCTTTGTTATTACGGAGTGACAATTATACCAGTTGAATCACTTAGCCAGTTCAGAACTGTATTTATTGAAGAGAATAATCATGTATATAATCAGATGATTTCGCTTATTGACAGAGCAATCGCTGAACAGAAAAATATTATACACTATGGTGTATAAATTTGAAAGGAATTGATTTTACATGACTAAAAAGCCTGTTGCATTAATTATTATGGACGGTTTTGGTTACAATGCCAGTGATTACGGCAATGCCATTACTGCTGCAAATACACCGAATCTTGACAAGTATATGCAAGGACCCCATACTCTTATCGGCGCCAGTGGACTAGATGTTGGTCTGCCGGACGGTCAGATGGGCAACTCTGAAGTAGGTCATACAAACATCGGTGCCGGAAGAATAGTTTATCAGATGTTGGTTAAGATTTCTAAATCAATTCAAGACGGGGATTTCTTTGAAAATCCTGCATTGAAGTCAGCTATGGAAAACTGTAAGGAAAAAAATTCTTCTCTCCATCTTATGGGACTTCTTTCACCGGGTGGTGTTCATAGTCATATGGAGCATCTTTACGGTCTGCTTGAAATGGCAAAGAAAAACGGTATTGAAAAAGTTTATGTTCATGCGTTTCTTGACGGACGTGACGTTCCGCCGTCATCTGCTGCTGAATATATGCAGCAGGCTTGCGATAAGATGAAGGAAATCGGAGTTGGCTCGGTTGCTACTGTTATGGGTCGTTTCTATGCTATGGACAGAGACAATGCTTGGGACAGAGTTGAAAAGGCTTATAATGCAATGGTATTGGGCGAAGGTGTTGAAGGCTGTTGTCCAGTACAGGCAATAAAAGATTCATATACAAATGGTGTTACTGATGAATTTATGCTGCCGACTGTATGCGATAAAAACGGTATGGTAGGGGAGAACGACAGCGTTATTTTCTTTAATTTCCGTCCTGATCGTGCAAGACAAATCACAAGAGCTTTTGTTGAAGAAGGTTTCAGCGGATTTGAACGTAAAAAGGGATTTTTCCCGTTAAACTTTGTATGTATGGCTCAGTATGACGCTACAATGCCTAATGTTTCAGTTGCATTCCCTCCGGAAGCGCTTGAAATGACATTCGGCGAATATGTAAGCAAAATGGGCAAGACGCAGCTTAGAATTGCTGAAACTCAGAAATATGCTCATGTAACATTTTTCTTTAACGGCGGCGAAGAAAAAACATTTGACGGCGAGGACAGAATTCTTATTAAGTCTCCAGATGTAGAAACATTTGATATGAAGCCGGAAATGAGTGCTTACGAGGTTACTGATTCCGTAGTTGAAGCCATTAACAGCGATAAATATGACGCTATTATTTTAAATTATGCAAATTGCGACATGGTTGGTCATACCGGTGTATTTGACGCCGCTAAAGCTGCTGTTGAAGCAGTTGACGAATGTGTCGGCAGAACAGTTGAAGCTGTTCTTGCTAAGGGCGGTGCAGCATTTATTACAGCTGACCACGGCAATGCTGATAAAATGTATGAAGCTGACGGTTCACCGTTTACCGCTCATACAACAAATCCTGTTCCGTTTATTGTTGTGGGTTACGACTGTGAACTCCGTGAAGGCGGAGTATTGGCAGATATTGCACCTACAATGCTTAAAGTCATGGGATTGGAACAGCCTGCTGAAATGACCGGAACTTCTATAATTAAATAATATTTTTATAATAGTAAACTTCCATACGGATTCTTTTAATTCGTATGGAATTTTTTTATATTTTTAGGAGAAAAAATGGAAAAAATTTGAAATTTGTCGTATTATCTGATATAATGTATACAAGGCAGGTGATAGAAATGGTAAGAAATTATCTGAATATTAATGTATATGAAGCATTTCAAAACAGAATGGAGTATATATTTCAGGAATTTGAAAATATATATGTATCTTTTAGCGGCGGAAAAGACAGCGGACTCCTCTTAAATCTTGTTCTTGATTATATGAAATCTCATAATATTAAAAAAAAGCTCGGTGTATTTCATCAGGATTTTGAAGCACAGTATGCAGTTACAACAAGTTATGTTCAGGAAACATTTGAAAAAAATCTTGATTTTATTGAACCATATTGGGTCTGTTTGCCTATGGCGACAAGAACTGCGCTTAGCAGCTATGAAATGTACTGGTATCCATGGGACGATACCAAAGAAAATATTTGGATCAGACCTATGCCTGACAAACCGTATGTGATTCATTTAAATAATAACCCTTTTTATTATTACAAATATAGAATGCATCAGGAAAGTCTGGCTAAGCAATTTGGCAGATGGTACAAAGAAATTCATGGAGGGGGAAAGACAATTTGTCTTTTAGGAATCAGAGCTTCTGAATCAATTCGGCGATACAGTGCATTTTTAAATAAAAAATATGGTTATAACGGTACCTGTTGGATCTCTAAAATGTTTAAGGACGTCTGGAACGCTTCGCCATTGTACGATTGGAGCGTAAATGATATCTGGACAGCTAATTATAAATTCGGGTATTCATATAATCCTCTTTATGATTTGTATTACAAGGCAGGTCTTAAACCTGAACAGATGCGTGTTGCATCACCGTTTAATGATTATGCAAAGGACAGTCTGCATTTATACCGTACTTTGGAACCGGATACTTGGGTTAAGCTTTTGGGACGAGTTCAGGGAGTAAATTTTACTTCAATTTATGGCAGAACTACCGCTATGGCATATAGAAACATTAAGCTTCCGGAAGGACACACATGGAGATCATATGCCGAATTTCTTTTAAATACTCTTCCGAAGCGTCTTAGAAAGAATTATGTTGAAAAATTTAAAACATCTATAAAGTTCTGGCACGAAACCGGCGGCGGATTATCTGAAGAAACTATTCGTGAGCTGACAGAAAAAGGGTATAAAATTAAAAGAAACGGAGTATCAAATTATACGCATGACAAAAAATCTAGAATAGTATTTATTGGAAAAATTCCTGATCATACTGATGATATTCTTTCAACAAAGGAAATTCCCAGTTGGAAACGAATGTGTGTATGCATTCTTAAAAACGATCATGCCTGTAAATCTATGGGATTTGCAGAAACTAAAAAACAGAGAGAACGTATTGATAGAATCAAAAGAAAATATAAAAGCTTGGAGGCGTTATAATTGGAATTTATTAGTCCTGTTTATGATGTAAAACCTGTACCCATTGAAAAAATCGTACCGAATACATATAATCCGAATGCTGTTGCACCCCCTGAACTAGAACTTCTGTATGACAGTATTAAAGAGGACGGCTATACTATGCCGGTAGTTTGTTATTACTCTTCTAAAGATGATTTGTATGTTATTGTGGACGGTTTTCATCGTTATCGAGTCATGTTGGATCACAAAGATATTTATGATCGGGAAAAAGGATTGCTTCCGGTTTCTGTAATTAATAAACCTTTGGCACAAAGAATGGCAAGTACTGTACGTCATAACAGGGCAAGAGGAACTCATGATGTTGATCTTATGGGAAATATTGTAAGGGAGCTTCATGATTTAGGTCGGTCTGACGCATGGATTTCCAAGCATCTTGGAATGGATAAAGACGAAATTTTGCGTCTGAAGCAGATAACAGGACTGGCAGCTTTATTTAAGGATATAAATTTTGGTCAAGCTTGGGTACCGGAAGAAAATACGGAGTCTGAAAAAGAGAAGGAGTTACTTTAATTGGTTAAAAATTTAGACGCTGTTATTACAACAGTGCGCCTATATAAGTTAAAATCCAAATTATTTCATATATTCAATAATATTAGCAATTATTTCAGGGGAATTATATTTTATTCCATTTTTGCCAAATAAAATTGCAAATGCAAAATTGTCGGCAATGCATTCTTCAGCGGCAGTTACATATTCCGTATTTTTACCGATAACTTCCCAGAAATCCGAAGCATCATCTTTATAGTAAATTTCAGAAAGGTTGTCTGTTGGTATAAGAACTGTTGAACTCCAGCTTAATAAATCATCGCCTTCTTTTTCAAAGGGTTTTGTTAAATACCATACCATATAACAATTACGTTTTTTACCGTTTATGGTAAACGTTGCGTAGGAATCATATTTAACGTCAGGATTTGAAATTATATTTTCTTTTATATTTTGAGGAAAATCTGGTTCTTCATCTGCAACTGAAAATCCAATCATTTTATACATATCCTTTTTAAATTGGGGATTAGAACGGGTAAGGCAATGGAAGATTTCATGAGTAATAATCTTTTTTAGAAGACTTGAATTGGATTTTGATACTAATGTGTTTGAAAGATAAATTTGGTTTTGCAGCGTATATCCGTAGGAACCTAATTCGTCTTCAGCAGTTGTATTAATAAATATTAATTCTTCATTCAGCGGAAGTTTATATCTGTTGCTGTCTATTTGCTTCTGTATTTCGGCAATTGCATCTGAAATTAATTTCTTTTGTTCAGCTGTAAATTCTAATATCTGAGCTTTACTGTATTCCTTGTATTCATCAAGTGTTGTATCATTTTTTTGCATTCGGTAATTTAAATCCTGTTGTGACATGTTATTAAGATAATTTTCATTTCCCATTTTTAAAGAAATTCCTTCGGATTTATCAGCGAAACGAAATTTAATTTCACATTTTTCTAAAGATTTGTTAGCAAGATATTTTGCAATAGACGCAGCGTCTGCTGCGGTGATTTTTCCGTCCTCATTAAAATCGGCATTGGGGTAATCTTCAAGGTTTATTTTTTTACCTGCAATTGATGCTTCAGCCAATGTTTTGGCAATAAATGCTGCGTCGCTGGCTCTTAAAACTCCGTCTCCGTTGGCGTCGCCTTTGATCGTTGACACCGCTGCATTTACAGAAATCAAGTCAAGGTTATATATACTGCCAAGCATTGAAAAAGCTAATGCAGATGATATAGCGGATTTTATTATTTTATTTAATTCCATACTTTCCCCTATTTCACCATAAAAAATTAACAATTTTTTTATAAATATTATATCACCATTGCGCATATACGTCTATATGCAGTGTTATACAAATATAATAAATAAAGTTTGTTAATGTTTTTATTTGGTAATTAAAAACTGATTATCGGAAGATATGAAATTAAAAAATCAATATTACTGATGTTTTACAAAAGCTTCAGCGTGTTGAAAAATAGGACATTTATCGCTTTCTGAACAAACGTGGTTGTAGAATTCCTGATATACGCATTCCATTGAATCCTTTTTATATGTATTTATGTCGCATAACTTATACCTGACATTTACAAAATAATTTGTATTTTGAATTGGACAAAAATCAAAATATGGTTTTATTATATACATCCCAATATACCCCTTATTATTTAATAAACTGATTAATTTATTAAATTATATCATTGATTCCAGTTTTTGTCAATGTTATTTTACCCTAAATATTCTATATAAAAATTAATATATAAAAAAGTCCGGTGTAAACCGGACTTTTATCGTTCTGCCAGTGGAACTGTTTATCATCTGTTCGCTAGTTACTGCTTGATCTGATTTTAGTTTTTGCAACAAGAAGAACAACTGAAAAAATTGCAACTGCAAATAATAATTCTATGCCAAGATATGAGAAATACTTTGAACGGCTGAATAATTCATCTGAAATGCCGGCAAGCATGTTGTTTGCTCTGATAAACCAGTATGCGGGGAGGAAATGAGCCACATTAATGACCGCTTCTCCCAAGAATTTCTGGGGAACAAATACGCCGCAGAGAAAGCTCATTCCAAGACCAATAGTATTTGCAATCATATCAGTAGCTTTAGGACTGGGAGCTAATACCGATATCAACAGTGTCATTGAAAGAACAACAAGCATGAATACTAAGCTGTTGAGAACTGCAAGCAGACCTTCTCTGCATAAAAGCATTTTACCGCAGAGTATCAAGGCGGCAATCATGAAAATAAGCCAGATGATAACTGCATAAATGATAGCTCCCAGGGTAATCTGAAAGGTTTGTTTTGTAGTAGATACAGGTGAACAGTTTGTTCTGCTTCTGATTTCTTTTTTATTTATTGTCAGAAGAGCAGGGCAGAGGCATGAGATCAGTATAGCTATAAATATATATGGTAAATACTGAAAATAATAGTATATATATTCACTGTTGAAGCTTCCGGAATCAGAAAAATTTTCGGTTTTAACTTTAATTTCACTGTTGCTTGTCTGTGCTGTTTTTGATATAGCGTCGTCAATACTGAATCCGCCTGCGATATAACATGATAGATTTGTAACATACTGATCCAACTGAGATTCAAATAGTGCAGTTGAATATGTTCCGGATACCTTATAATTAGAAAACAGATCGTCAACTTCTCCGGCAGAAATTTTGTCTGAATATCCCTCTTTTATAGTAAGAACGTAGTCTGTACTCTGATAGTAAAGAGAATCCAGAATAGTGTCTTTGTCAGTATCAATATCTTGAATATTGTGATTGGAGCTTATGTAATCAACAAGTTTTTGGCTTGCAGCGGTATTATCCATATCTATTATGCATATGCTTAATTTAGTTTCTTTGAAATTATTATCTTTGGCAGATTGATTTGCCATTAAAATTGAAATTATCATAAAGATGCCAATATATAACAGAGCTGAAAATTTCTTTTTTCCGGCAATTTTTGCAAATGCCTTAAAGACTTGCATATTTCTTCCTCCTTGTCAGTAAAAATCCTCCGATTGTAAATATTACGGATAAAATCAGAAGCGTAACGAATTTTTCGGTATATCTTTTATAATCATCGTAAATATTTAAACAATAGAATAAATCTGAAATGAGCGCTGCCGGATTTATTTTGTTGATAATCGGCGCATTCTGTTCAATGACAGCTTTCATATTTCCGAACATCAGACCGCTTAAAAAGCATGACAGCATTGTTACCGACATTGAAATTGCCATTTTCACATTTTGATTTAGTCTTCCGAATGAACCTATAAAGAATCCCATTGTAACTCCGGTAAGACTGCCTACAGCACCTGATAAATATACCATAGGTATTTTATCACCCATATCTACTTTAAGTATAAATAATATATAAGTAATTCCTATGCTGACGCATATGACCTGAGCGACAAAACTTGCAAGTAAGCTGGCTGTTATGGAGGTAAGCTTGTTAGTTGGTGAAATACATTTTCTGGCAGCAATTGCAGATAGATTTCCCTGATTATTTATAGCAATATATAATCCGCTAATAGAACCGAAAAATGCAGCCATTGCTATAAGATTGTAAAAGTATTGAATGTATGTATCCATATTTCCATTTGATAGGGAAAGACTTTCGTTGCAGTTTATTTCCTGTGACATAGCGTCGATTACGGATTGAAGATTCTGCGGATTGTTATTTACAGTTTCCATTATAATTGATTCACGTATTTGATATTGATCAAGAAATGATTTAATAATAGTTTGCTTTATGCCGTCATTTGAAACGGTAAGGGAAAGCTCGCTGTCCACGTTTATTATTCCGATGATATCATTTGTTTTCAGCATATCAAGTGCGGTTTGGCTATCAGTAAATTTAGAATCAAACATAGCATCTTCTCCGGAAGACAGTTCTTTTATTACTTCTTTAAAGGCAGTATTTTCAGTATTTTCAACGATTGCCACCGGTATTTTATTGAACATAGATTCCTTTTCATACATACTGTTAAAGGCAACATAAAAAAATGTTCCAAGAATAATGGGAAATGCAAGAATCCAGAATAAAAATTCCTTTTGCCTGAATGCATTTTTTAAGGAATACTTAAAATTATGAAAAAACATTTTAATCCTCCTTGTCTCTAAGTTCCTTACCTGTTATTTCAAGAAATACATCATTAAGAGTAGGAAGTTCTGAAAATACTCTTCCGAAAGGAACATTATTTTGAGTCAGTACATCAAGGATACGCACGAGGTTATGCTTTCCGCCGCTGCAATATACCATCAATTTATTATCGTTATAACTGACTTCGTAAACATGAGGAAGATCATTTATCTTAGATATAATTCTGTCTTCAAGATCTAGGACTTCAATTGTGACAGTTTCAGTATTTTTGATCATTTTTTTCAGTTCGTCTTTTGTACCTATTGCAAGATTTTTTCCTTTGTCCATAATTGCAATTCGAGTACAAAGCTGTTCTACCTCTTCCATGTAATGAGAAGTATATATAATAGTAGCACCGTTTCGGTTAAGCTCAGCGATACCTTCAAGTATTTTGTTTCTGCTTTGCGGATCGACTGCAACGGTCGGTTCGTCAAGTATGATAAGCTTTGGTTTGTGGGCAATGCCACAGGCTATATTCAGTCGTCTGAGCAGACCGCCCGATAGTTTTTTCGGATGGAATTTTATAAAGTCCTGCAAACCTGCAAATTCGATAGCTTCCTGTACATATTGCTTTCTCAGACTTTTATCTGTTATGTAAAGACCGCAGAAGTAATCAATATTTTCGTAAACATTCAGTTCATTGAAAACTGCCACGTTCTGCATTATAATACCGATTTGTTTTTTTATTTTATAATTGGAAGGAGTCATTTTTTCTCCGAAAATTTCTATTGTACCCTTATCAAATGAAAGCAGGGATAACAGACAATTGATAGTTGTTGTTTTTCCGGAACCGTTTGGTCCCAGCAGACCGAAAATTTCGCCCTCTTTGATTTCCAGATTAAAATGGTCAAGGGCTATAAGTTCTTTGTATCTTTTAACCAAGTTTTCTATTTTGACTACTGTTTTTGCCAATTTTATTTCCTCCTCATAAAGTTATACTAACATTATAAAATAAAATTGATATTATGTGAAGTGAAAAAAGTCACTTTTTTATATGACATTTGTCATATAGAATTTTTTTGAAATATAGACATATGGAAAATTTTATGTTAAAATAAAATTATAGAGGGGAGGACAGTGTGAATAAAATTACGAATAAGCTTGCAGTACTTGTATTATGCATTATCTTAATAACTGATTATGGCGAAAGCGCTATACTGTCTATTGCTGCATTTTTAATATCAGTATCATTATCTTCGATGAGCCAATGCTTTATCGGAAGCAGAATTTCTGCTGTGGTCCAGTTTGTATATATCGTACTTTGCTTTTATAATCCTGTGTTTTGCTGTATGCTCCCTTTGATGTTTTATGATATAATGTCTGAAAGAAAAATATTTTTTGAAATTCTTACCGGAACAGTATTACTTTTTAATATAAAAAGGTTTGGATATGTTCAGATAGTATTGATTTTTGCTATTATTGCTGTTAGCTTTCTTTTGGAAAAGCGTACCTCTGAGCTTGAAACGGCACAAAATAAATTGATTGAAACGAGAGACCAGTCGGAGGAAGTAAATATTCTGCTGACTGAAAAAAATAGGTATTTATGTGAAAGAAGAGATCATGAAATAAGAATTGCGGTCTTAACTGAAAGAAACAGAATAGCAAGAGAAATTCATGATAATGTAGGACATATGCTATCTAGAACGCTTCTTCAGATGGGTGCACTTCTTGTGACAAATAAGGATGATAAACTCAGACCGGAACTTGAAAAAGTTAAGGATACTCTTAATGAAGCAATGACAAGTATAAGAGAAAGTGTTCATAATCTTCATGATGATTCTGTAGACTTGAAAAATACTGTTATTGAGTTGACAAAGCCTTTGAAAGATAGTTTTAAAGTTAAGCTTGATATGGATTTTTCTGAGGATATTCCCAAAAATATAAAGTTCTGCTTTATAGGAGTTATAAAAGAGGGAATATCAAATATAATTAAATATAGCAACGGTGATTCAGTTATTATTACTATACGTGAACAACCGGCTTTTTATCAGCTTGTGATCGAGGATAACGGTACAAATAACAATGGTATTATTTACAGTGATGGAATTGGTCTTGAAAATATGAAAAGCCGTACGGAAAGCCTAGGCGGTATATTTAAGTACTATTCTGAAAAAAATAAATTTAAAATATTTATTTCAATACAAAAGCAAGGAAGAATGTTATGAATATAGTAGTTGTAGATGATGATAACTTGGTTGCACTTTCACTTAAAACTATTTTGGAGGCTTCTGAAGACTTAAAGGTTGCTGCAATTGGCAGCAGCGGTGAGGAGGCAATTAAACTGTATGACGAGTTTGATCCCGATGTCCTTCTTATGGATATACGTATGTCTGGAATGACGGGAATTGAAGCAGGAGAAAAAATACTTGAAAAGCATAGTGATGCAAAAATACTGTATCTGACTACATTTTCAGATGACGAATATATTGTTAAAGCATTAAAAATCGGTACTAAAGGATATATTTTAAAGCAGAATTTTGAATGTATTGTCCCTGCATTGAAAACTGTTATGAAAGGACAAACCGTTTTCGGAGACGAGGTAATAAACAAACTGCCTGTTCTTATGAAAAAAACATCATATTTTGATTATGAAAAATACGGGATCAGTGATAAGGAAAAAGATATAATCAGTCTTGTTGCTCAAGGATTAAGCAATAAGGAAATTGCAACTGAATTGTTTTTGAGTGAAGGGACAGTCAGAAATTATTTAAGCAGTATCCTTGAAAAACTTGAACTCAGAGACCGTACTCAGCTTGCAATTTTTTATTATAACAATAATAAATGAATAATATTGACATAAACGGAGGAATACTAATAATGAGTAAATCAGAAAAAGCTAAAGAATTATTTACAAAAGGCTATAATTGTTCACAGGCGGTACTGGGGGCATTTGCTGAAGACCTTGGAATGGATTTTGAAACTGCTATGAAATTATCTTCGTCGTTCGGCGGAGGTATGGGAAGAATGCGTGAGGTGTGTGGTACGGTAAGCGGAATGTTTATGGCAGCAGGACTTAAATATGGATATTTTCTTCCTGATGACAGAACCGGTAAAACAGAGCATTACAAAAGAATTCAGGAACTTGCTGAAAAATTTAAGGAAAAAAATAAGTATATTGTATGCCGTCAGCTTCTGGGACTTGAGGGTAATGACAGCAGTTATGTTCCTTCGGAAAGAACGGGAGAATACTATAAAAAGCGTCCGTGCGTTGAACTGGTAGGGGATGCAGCGGAAATTCTTGAAGAATATTTTCAGGAAAATCCAATATAAACTAAATTGGTTTTTTTATAAAACAATTTGGCATATTGCAATAAAGGCTGTCAAAATATGCCTTAGTTTTCGGCATAAAAAATATCTTTAAAAGGTTGACAAAAAAATAACAATATGATATAATAACATTGTTAAGAAATTAACAATGCGAATTAGAAAGTACAAATAAAATTATTATATTTCAGGAGGATGCGTTATGGCTAAGAAAGAAGAACCAAAGATTACTGCTGAACAGCCTCAGGTTGATCCTAAGGTAATGATCGATGGTCTGGTTCAGAAGGCAAAGGTTGCTCTGGATGAGTACATGAAGCTTAACCAGGAACAAATCGACAATATTACAAAGGCAGCAGCACTTGCAGGTCTTTCAGCACAGATGGAACTTGCTAAGATGGCTGTTGAAGAAACAGGCAGAGGTATTTTTGAAGATAAGGTAACAAAGAATATTTTCTCTACAGAATATATCTGGCACTCAATTAAGTACGAGAAGACAGTAGGTGTTATCGAAGACAATGTAGATGAAAGCTACCTTGAAATCGGTGAACCGGTTGGTATCGTTGCAGGTGTTACACCGGTTACAAACCCAACATCTACAACAATGTTCAAGGCAATCAGCTGTCTCAAGACAAGAAATCCGATCATCTTCGGTTTCCACCCAAATGCTCAGAAATGTTCAGTAAGAGCTGCTGAAATTATCAGAGATGCAGCTATCGCAGCAGGCGCTCCTGAAAATTGCGTACAGTGGATTGAAACACCTTCAATTGAAGCTACAGGTTTCCTGATGAATCACGCTGACGTTTCTACAATTCTTGCTACAGGCGGTCCGGGAATGGTTAAGGCTGCTTATTCAGCAGGTAAACCGGCATTGGGTGTTGGTCCTGGTAATACACCATGCTATATTGAAAAATCAGCAAAAATCAAGCAGGCTGTTAATGATCTTATTCTTTCTAAGTCATTTGACAATGGTATGATCTGTGCTTCAGAACAGGCTGCTATTATTGATACAGAAGTTTATGATGAAGCAGTTGCTTTTATGAAAGAACATGGCTGCTACTTTGCAAAGCCTGATGAGATCCAGAAGATTCAGGATGTCGTTATCAATGTTGAAAAGATGGCAGTTCAGCCTTGGGTTGTTGGACAGTATCCATGGCAGATTGCTGAAAAGGCTGGTATTACTATTCCTAAGGAAACTAAAGTTCTCTGTGTAGAAATAGGCGGTACAAATGCTGAAAAGTATCCTTTGGCACTTGAAAAGCTTTCACCTGTTCTGGCAGTTGTTAAGGCTGATACAACTGATCATGCATTTGAAATGTGTGAAGAAATGTTAAAGCACGGTGCCGGTCATACAGCTGTTATTCATTCTTCAAATGAAGAGCTTATTGAAAAGTACGGCGAAACAATGAAGGCAAGTCGTATTGTTGTTAACTCACCGGCTTCATTCGGTGCTATCGGTGATGTTTACAATTCAATGGCTCCGTCACTGACACTTGGCTGCGGTTCTTACGGTAAAAACTCTGTATCAGAAAACGTTACAGTTAAGAACCTTATTAACAGAAAGAAAGTTGCTAAGAGGAGATTGAATATGCAGTGGTTTAAGGTTCCTGAAAAGATTTATTTTGAACCGGGTTCAGTTCAGTATCTTGCAAAGATGCCTGATATGCACAGAGTTATGATCGTTGCTGACCCTGGTATGGTTCAGTTTGGTTATGTTGAAAGAGTAACATATCAGCTCAACAAGAACGCTAACAAGCCTACAGTTGAAATCTTCAGCGAAGTTGAACCGGATCCTGATCTCACAACAGTACGTAAGGGTGTTGAAGTGATGAATTCATTCCAGCCTGACGTTATCGTTGCTCTCGGCGGCGGTTCTGCAATGGACGCAGCTAAGGCTATGTGGCTGTTCTACGAGAATCCGGATGCTGACTTTATCGGTATGGCTCAGAAGTTTATGGATATTCGTAAGAGAGTTTACAAGTTCCCTAAGATGGGTAAAAAGGCAAAGATGGTTTCAATTCCTACAACTTCCGGTACAGGTTCAGAAGTTACTTCATTTGCCGTTATTTCAGACAAGAGCAAGAATATGAAGTATCCTCTTGCTGACTATGAGTTGACTCCTGATGTTGCTATCATTGATCCGGAATTTGTTTATACAGTTCCTAAGGCATCTACAGCGTTTACAGGTCTTGACGTTTTAACACATGCTATTGAAGCATATGTTTCAGTTCTTGCAAATGATTATACAGACGCTCTTGCACTTCATGCAATCAAGCTTGTATTTAAGTATCTGCCTACATCATATGCTACGGCTGATCCTGAAGCAAGAGAGAAAATGCATAATGCTTCCTGTATCGCAGGTATGGCATTTACAAACGCATTCCTCGGTGTTAACCACTCATTGGCTCATAAGCTTGGCGGTGAATTCCATATTCCTCATGGTCTTGCAAATGCTTATCTGCTGCCGCACGTTATTGAGTATAATGGTGAACCGACTCCTACAAAGTTCGCAGCATGGCCAAAATATGATCACTATATTGCTCCTGAACGTTATGCTGAAATTGCAAAGATGATGGGATTTGTTCCGCAGAATGCAACAGCTCAGGAAGGTGTTAAGGCTTTGGCAGACGCTGTAAGAAAGCTTATGACAGACGTTGGTATTCCACTTTCAATTAAAGAAGCCGGTGAAATTGACAAGAGATCATATATTGAACCTAAGGTATTTGAGGATGCTCTTGATGACTTGGCATACAAGGCATTTGATGACCAGTGCACAACTGCTAACCCTCGTCTTCCAAGAATCGATGAACTTAAGAAGCTTTATATGCTCGCTTACTACGGTAAATAATTTACTATATATAATTAAGTACGCTTTGAGTTTCAAAGCGTGCTTTTTATTATATTATAATTTCATTTACAGTGATTCTGTACAAATTATTTTAATTATATTAAAAGTAATATACAATATTAACAAAATTTAAAAAAGATAAAAAAACTGTTGACATATATCAAAAACTGTGATATAATTAATATTGTTGATTGAGGAATAATTTATTATAAAAAATAATATTATGCAGGTGTAGTTCAATGGTAGAATTCCAGCCTTCCAAGCTGGCTACGTGGGTTCGATTCCCATCACCTGCTCCAAAATACGCCGTTTGCAAGAAATTGTAAGCGGCATTTTTTGTATATAAAAATAAGCAGTGAGACATCTATACTAAAATAATAAACTTATATGAAAGGAAAAGTTATGTTGGAAAATTGGCTTCAAGACTTTACGAAAAAAATAAACGAAAGTTTTCCGAAACGTATAATTTTCATTGGCATTCAAGGCAGTTACGCAAGAGGTGAAGCAACTGAAAACAGTGATATTGACGTTGTTGTGATTTTCGATAAATTAATTTATTCCGATATAAAGCGTTACGATGAAATCATAAGCAAAATGCCTATGCGTGAAAAGATATGCGGTTTTATTTCAGGTAGAAAAGAACTTGAAAATTGGGACAGATCTGATCTTTTTCAATTTTATCATGATACCATAGCGCTGTATGGCAGTTTGAATTTTATAAAAAATCTGATAACCAACAAAGATATTTCCCGTGCGGTCAGGCTAGGCGCTTGTAATATTTATCATATGTGCGTTCATAATGCAATTCATGAAAAAAGCGACGATATTTTAAAATCTTTGCTTAAATCGGCTTTCTTTGTAATTCAAGCAAAGTATTATCTTGAATGCGAAGAATATATAAATAAAAGAAAAATATTGCTTGAAAATATCAATTCACAGGATAAAGAAATATTATTGTTGAATCCCACAGATGATCTTGAATTTGTATCGCAAAAATTAATTGCCTGGTCGGCAAATTTAATAGCTAAAGATTTATAAATTTATAAAATCCATTAAAACGGCTGTAAGCTACCAATTGCTTACAGCCGTTTAAATTTACGCAGTTTATCTGATTATCGAATGGGTCTAATTACTTTTATCAACAGTAAAATTCTATTGGATAGGCTAAATACGAAATTTCATTTAATTCATCAACAGTTACCAAACCTGACGGCGCATTTAAAACGCTTGGAATACGATTCACAATAGTTGCGCATGTATGCTCAACTGTAGCAGGTTTGACTACATGAAATTCTGTATCCGGTTCTCCTATTATTTTCCAATCGCACATATCACCATCATCAGGACCGTATACCTTGCCTATACATCTGGTTTCAATTATTGGACCTTGAAATGTTTCGGTTTTTACAACAGCTGCCATTCCAATACACTCTCCCTTAGGAATTATTCGCTGCATTGTAGAGGAGTAAACATCTTCTTCCTTAAAATAAGGAACACATTTTTGCGTCTGACTTTTAATTGTAAGTCCAAGCTTTGCAGCAAGGCTTTCGTTTGAATTCCATACATAGCACGGTTCTATAGTTTCAGGATGTGCAATTTGATTTTCAAATTCTTCTGCGTTTAATCCTACTCCATGAGCCTTTGCTAAAGCCAGTCCGTAATCCTCAACATTATAGCTTACTGCGCCTTCGATTTTTTTGATGCTATTACAACTCCCGGCAATCATACCAACCACGTTTATCCAGAAAGTATCTTCCATGCCGCTTCCGACAAATGTACAGCCATGTTCTTTGGCAATTACGTCAAGAGTGTTAGCACGTACAGGATCTGTTGTCCAACAATAGGTAGCTTCCTCGCAGGTTGAAATGACATTGATTCCACGGCTTAGACATTTAACATAATGTTCGTAGCAGTCACTAACCAGACTGAAAAGTGTAACAACTGCGATATCAGCATCAGTATTGTCCAAAACTTCGTCGGCATTGCTGTTGATAATCACACCAGTTTTTACACCAAGCTCTGCAAAATCACCAATATCCATACCAACCACTTCAGGATCTATATCAATTGCACCTACAATCTGAACTCCATGTTCATACATATATCGCAATGTATATTTACTCATTTTTCCGCATCCATACTGAATAGCTTTAATTTTTTCCATAATTAATAATCCTCTTTCCTTAAACAATTCCACACAGCCAACGGCTAAGTGTTTTACTGAAAAATCTGTACCTTGCTATTATTATATACCAAATACTGCGTATCATTCGCTTACAATATGGTAAACCTTGTACTTGTTCAGTGTGCTTTTTGCACTGCCCATGACATATATAAAACGACCTTTTTACAAAAGGTCGTTTTATACATTTATTAAATTATTTTTGACTACTTATCAAAATCTTCTAAATTCAGAATATATTTTCTCAACAGTTCATAATCATCTTCATCTACATTCAAATCTCCGTTTGCATCTGCTGCTTTCAAAGCGTTTCCTGATAATGTATTTGAACTTAAATGCTTTTTTAATTCAAGTAAATCATTACTTTTTACTTCTCCATCTTGATTAATATCTCCAACCAAAACTATATCCGTAGATACTTTTGATATAGGAAGGCTTGCTCCAGCAGTATTTTTCACACTGGTTACTTTATATGATTGAACATAATCAGATAGATTGCTTACGCTTGTTGGCGCATCAAATGAAACATACATCAACGTTCCTTGCGTATTAATATTAGACGTATTATTGTAGCTGACATCCATTACTCCATATGTATCCTGAGAAAACCCATGAGATCCTCCTAAATTTCCCTTGATAACTTTTTTAACCTCCACTATATTGTAATTATATTTCAGCTGTGATGTCATTTTTGACACTCCAGAATTATTAGTCTTTAAGCTATAATAAATTCTGAAAGTCTTATTATATGATGCTGCATTAGCTGTCATCATACTGCCAAACGACATAGTTGCTATTGCGGCTGTTAAAAGTGATGCAATTGTTTTTTTCATTTTTGATTTCATTTTAATTACTCCAATACTTTAATATTATAAATATAAAAAATTATATTTATACTTATAACCAAATAATACCATATAATTTTATTTTTTTCTAACAAAAATTTAAATATATATTGTATATTTTTACTTGTTTTTTGGGAAAAGTATGTACCTCTGTGAACAGGGTGTATTTTTTATATCTAAATTTAGAAATGAGGTAATAATTATGAGTAAAAAGTATTTATAGGAGTAGGGCACGTAGGAACAGACAGCTACGCATCAAAATATCTAACTGTTCCATTTAAGTAATTATTTAAGTGTGTGAGATCGTCTTTGGTTACTCCAAAATCTGCGGTAGTATCAGCTGCTCTCAATGCATTTCCACTTAAAGAAGCTTTTCCATTTAAATAATTATTGAGAAGGGTCGCATCAGCGGAATTTACTTTTCCATCCTGATTTACATCTCCCACCATTACATCATTTATTCTTATTCTGCTTGTCGGTAAATCTATTCCGGCTGAATTACATATATATTCAAAGTTAAGGTCTACTAAATCAAAAATACTGTCAATATTGTTCGGTGCTGTCATTGCGATTACCCCAAGTGTTCCCGCAGCATTAAGATTACTGGTAGCGCTATAGTACGCATCAATACCACAATACTCTCCACCATTCATTATTATATTAAATGAATATGAATTATTAAGCATACCTTTATAAAATCTGCAAACATCTGTTACATCAGGATCGTAACGCAGATTCAAACAAACATCACTGACTCCGGAGTTGGTTGGTACATCTACATAAATACGAAACGTTTCCCTACCTGCATTAGCACTTGCTGTAAACATACTGCAAAAAGAAACTGCCGAAACAGCAACTGTTGTAATTGCTGCTAAAAATCTTTTAAATTTTTTCATAATAATTTCTCCTTAAATAAACTTTATTAAATATACTTATAAGCACATTATATACCAAAAATTTACAAAAATCAACATTGAATTATAATATTTACAATATATCTATCTTTTATATAAATATTAAGTGTAAAATTTAAATGTATTTTGTAACTGTTTCCCAAAAAATCCCTACTTGATCCAAGTGGGGATTTTTTCTATATAAAGAGTAAATTAAGATTGGCTGAAATTTTAGAAGTCTTATTTTCTTCACTCAATAGTAACATGCGGCAGAAAGTAAGGGTCACATTTGAAATATTTCACGGTTTAATGGTTGGTAGTAAGTTGGGAATAGAAAAAATTTTTATAAATTTCACAGCAATTATATATTTCATTTAACAATAAATCAGATAAAATAAAAACCTTGCAAACTACGTATTTACGTAATTTACAAGGTTTGTGGCGGAGAAGGAGGGATTTGAACCCTCGCGGCAGTTTCCCACCCTACGCCCTTAGCAGGGGCGCCTCGTCACCACTTGAGTACTTCTCCATAATGACAAAAAGAATATAAAATAAAATGGCGGAGAGGGTGGGATTCGAACCCACGGTCCCTTGCGAGATCACTGGTTTTCAAGACCAGCTCCTTAAACCACTCGGACACCTCTCCATTGCTTGAATCAGCTTATTTATTATATCGCATCTCAAGCGAAATGTCAAGAGATTTATGAAAAAATGTGAATATTAACAAGTTTCAACATATTATTTTAATGATTTTATATAATTTATAATAGAAATTTTATTATTTTCCAAATTTTCATATATAACTTCTTTTAATAAATACTCAAGCATTTTGCCGTTTTCTTTGCCTTCAAATCCCAATTTCATAAGATCATTACCGTTAACTGCAAGTCTTTTTAAAGTATAACACTCTTTGTTTTGTATTATTTCTTTTGCTGTTTTTTCCTGCCAATTGGATTTTTTCAGACGTTCACGGCAAAATTCCTGTTTGGACATAGAATCTGCTCTCTGTACATTAAGAAGATTTATAAAATTTTTTATGCCGATCTTATTCATAAGCAGCTTGATTTCAGGTTTATTATCAAGTTCATCACTATGATGATAAATAACACAAATAATATCTTTGATGTCTTTTGATGAAAATCGTAAACGCTTTAGTATATCATATGTCATTTCCGCACTTTTAACTGCATGACCTTTAAAATGTCCTCTTCCGTTTTTATCCAATTTAAAGCAATCCGGCTTAGCAATATCGTGAAAAAACATTGCTGTTCTGACGTTTTTTTCTGGTACAGATGCACCTACCGCATGAATAGTATGTTCCCATACGTCATATTTATGATATGGACTATATTGTTTAAATCCATATGATTTTTTAATTTCCGGTATAAAAACTTCAATAACGTCACAATATTCTCTCAAAATTTTTTCTGCACTGTTTCCAAGAAGAATTTTTACAAATTCTTCCCTGATACGTTCGGCAGATATATTTTTGATAAGATATGCATATTGGTGAATCATTTCGCTTGTTTTATTTTCAATGTGAAATCCAAGCTGCGAAGCAAATCTGAGCGCTCTGAGGATTCTTAAAGCGTCTTCTGTAAAACGCTTCACCGGATCGCCTACAGTACGAATAATTTTGTTTTTCAGATCAGATCTTCCGTTAAAATTATCAGTAAGCTCACCGGAGGACTTCATTGCCATAGCATTGATCGTAAAATCACGCCTTTTTAAATCATCATACAAATTACAGGAAAATGTAACCTTATCCGGATGGCGATTGTTACTGTAAGTACCGTCAATTCGGTATGTGGTTATTTCAATTTTTCGGGAATCGATTATTATTGTTACTGTACCGTGCTTTTCGCCTATATCAATTATCTTGTGTTCTTCAAAGCACTCTTTTATTTCAAAAGGAAGTGCATTTGTTGTAATATCAAAATCACTGGGTATCTTTTGTAGCATAATATCCCTTACGCATCCACCCACAATATATGCTTCAAATCCTCTGCTGCTAAGCTTTTTCAAAACATACAGAACATAATCGGGAAGCTCAAACAAACCATTCACCTCGAAGTTACTTTATTGAAATTTATTATTTTTATTATATCATATAGTATAATTTTTTTCAATTCTTCCTATACACAAAATATAAATTGTATCTTAACATTCATTTTACTGGTTTTTCTAAACGTTATCATAAAATTTTCACATAAAAAGGTATAATATAAATATAGCAAAAAACAAAAAACATGATTTACATAGAAAGGGTGTTTTAAATATGGATAACTTCCAGAATAATAACAATTTAAACAATAATGAAAACGGTCAGGAACAAAATAATACTCAAAGCTCATTCAGCTATGATTATGCCAAAAATGATACTATTAACACGTCTGGTACTGTTGTAGAAGAAAAACCCAAAAAGAAGAAAAAAGTTTTTACAAGAGTTATTGCCTTTGCAGTATGTGCAGCTGTAATTTCAGCAGGCTCAATATCGGCTTATAGATATATTGACGATAATTTCTCATTTGAAAACTTTTTCGGTCGTGGTACATCCGACAGTTCTGAAGCAGATCTTTCATCAAAAGAAGCAAGTAAAACAAACAGTAATGCTTCCAATGAAAAAAGTTTAATCGAACTTGCTTCCAGAGAAGACAGTCTTTCAGTACCTGATGCTGTTTCAAAGGTAATGCCGGCAGTCGTAGGCATCTCATCTGAATTTCAGGTAAGCGGTCAGAATAACAGCAGCAACTGGTTCTTCGGAAACTACGGCGGTCAGACTAATACTCAGGTTGCCACTGCAACGGGTACCGGTATCGTAATGACTTCAGAGGGATATATTATTACTAATGCTCATGTAATTTATGACACAGGTACTGATACAAACTACGGAAAAGCAACAGGCGTATCTGTTTTAATGTCTGACAAAACAGAATATGAAGCAACTATTATAGGGTATGATACAGATACAGATATTGCAGTTTTGAAAATTGATGCAAGCGGTCTTACGCCGGCTGAATTCGGAAACAGCGACGATCTTCAGGTTGGTGAGCTGGTTCTTGCAATCGGAAATCCGCTGGGATTTGAACTTTTCGGTTCTGTAACAAGCGGTATTGTTTCGGCTTTGAACCGTGAAATCAATATTAACGATAAAAAAATGAGTCTTATCCAGACTGACGCTGCGATCAACTCCGGTAACTCGGGCGGACCGCTGGTAAACAGCTATGGTCAGGTAATCGGTATAAACTCTGCTAAAATGACATCAACTTATTCAAGTGCGTCTGTTGAAGGCTTGGGATTTGCAATTCCTATTACACAGGCTAAAACTATTATTGACGATCTGATCAATTATGGTTATGTCAAAGGCAGACCTCAGCTTGGTATTACATGTATAGACGTTGATGAAACCACAGCAAACCTATATAATATGTCTGTAGGTGCTTATGTTCGCTCTGTTACTCCAAACGGTGCTGCTGATCTTGCAGGTATTCAGGAAGGTGATATTATTATTGGTGTTAATGGTACCGCTGTTTCAACTACTGAAGAAATCAATGAAAAGAAAAATGAATTTAAGGCCGGAGATACTATAACCTTAACTATTTCAAGAAATGGTAAGGATACAGATGTACAGGTAACTTTACAGGAAGTAACTCAGGGCGATACTCTCTTCGGAGATCAGGAAGCTGTTGAAAACTAAAACAATTTACTCTCCTATTCTAATATAATCAAATATCCGGATAGAAAAAACTATCCGGATATTTTTTATTTATATATGTCTGTGATTCTTTCTGCTATTTCTTTAAAAATCGGAGCCGCACAGTCATTTCCGTAACCGCCGTCCTCACACAGAACCGTTACTGCATATTTCGGCTCGCTTACCGGAAAATAACCTGTGATCCAGCCATGACATATTTCTGTTTCATCTGTTCCGAATCTGCCGGTCTGAGCCGTAGAAGTTTTTCCTGCGGCATATGCGTTGCGGGGGCGGGCATTGGAATTTTCATTGTTATTTACTGCTGCGATCATTAGATCCTGTAATCTGAACGCAGTATTTCTGTCCAATACCTGAGTATATTTTATCTGTTCTTCATTTACAATTGTTTCACCGTTATTTGTGATTCCCTTTACAAGTCTTGGTACAAATAGCTTTCCCTCATTAGCTATTGCCGCTGTAAATGTACATATCTGAACCGGAGACGCCATAAGCTTTCCCTGTCCGAATGAAAAATTAGCTTTTTCCGCCGGCAGAGATAAATCGTCTAAGCTTTGTAAATTACCTCCTGACGCTGTAATTCCGGATGCGAGAGGTATGCTCATTCCAAATCCCATTTTTTCAGCGGTTTCACGAAATAACTGATTGTCTATATGTTTTGCAAGTTCAATAAAATAAGTGTTGCATGAATTAGTCATAGCTTCTGTCATATTTTGTACCCCATGTCCGCTGAGGTCATGGCATTTAAAAACCTGACCGTCAATTTCAGTATAACCTGTACAATTATACGAAAAATCCTCATTGATTCCCTGAGCAAACGCTGCCTGTGCTGTAATAAGCTTAAAAATTGAACCTACATTATATGAATACAAACATCTGTCAATTAAAGGAGAATTCTTGTTATTTACGGCTTCTTCAAGATTTTCTACGCTGTAAGAAGGAAAGCTTGCCATGCCCAGAATATCGCCTGTACGTATATCCATTACTACTATAGCGCCTTTTTCTATTTTCTTTCCGACAAGCTCACAAATTGCTTGTATATATTTGTCAATAGTAAGTACGACTCCTGCGGTCATTTCGTCATCTGCTTCGATTTCTTTATTAAGTCCCTGCAAAACAGTTCCTTGTCCGTCTATACTGTAGGTAACGGTATTTTTTTGTACATTAGATCTTAGAAAATCATCATACGCAGCTTCAATTCCACTTACTCCTTTACCGTCCTGTACATAACCGATTATATGCTGTGCAAGCTGATTGTCGCCGTATCTTTCAGGAATTTCAAATACTGTTATATCGTCGCTTTCAAACTCGCTGCAGTTTACCTGACAGACAAAAGGACTGCCGTAAACAAGCTGTGAATAAAACTCGTCTTTATCTGTTACAGCCGGAAGAATTTCCTCGGTCGCAGAGGAAGTCGGATTTATAACCGCATAATAATTCGTCTGATTATTTATAAGCTTATTGTAATTTCGGTCGTAAATATTTCCGTTTGTGTTTCCTACCGTAAGCTTATAAACGCCTTGATTTTTTCCCGTCTCAATATAATCATCATTTCTAACGATTACATATATTCTCATATATAATACTGAAAACATAAATGCAAATGTAACCGCCAGTATTATCAGTCTTTTATACATAAAAAATCCCTCCTGCTTTTATTATTGACTCCGCAGAAGAGATTAAACATATATACACTATAAATTCTCAAGTACTACTGTAAAAGGTCCGTCATTTAAAAGTTCAACTTTCATATCAGCTCCGAATACGCCTTTTTCTACTATTGGTACATGCTTTTTGCATTCACTGATAAATAATTCATACAACTGTTCGGCCTTATCGGGCTTTCCTGCATTGATAAAATTGGGTCTGTTACCCTTACGGCAGTCGGCATAAAGAGTAAACTGAGAAATAACAAGCAGAGATCCGTTTACGTCATTAACTGATAAATTTATCTTATCGTTTTCATCAGAAAAAATACGCAGTTTTACTATCTTATTAACAAATTTTATCACGTCTTTTTCTGTATCCTCCAGACCAACTCCCAAAAATACAAGCAAACCGTTTCCTATTTTTCCTTTAATTTCGCCGTCAACTTTAACCGACGCATGAGTTACTCTCTGCAATACTGCTTTCATGTTACACTTCCTTTAGTATTTTAATAAGTTATTACGTATATTTATACCGGCTTTTCTGGCTTGTAAATGCTGATATTTTCTGGGTATTCTGTAAAGTACGCCGTCTTTCATTAATTTTGCGCCTGTCTGATGAAAATGAAAATCAACGTTTTTTTCAATGCACTGCTCTCTGATGGATAAAATCCACTCATACTTACAAATCCGTGCATTTTCACCTGATTCACCACCAGCAGAAACCTGTTCGATTCGTTCATTTAAATATTCCGACAAATTAATTTCTTCAATCAGCGGAGCGCATATTATAACCTTATGTTTAATGGGTGCTTCAAGAAATATCGGCAGTCTGAAATCAGCAGTACGCTGACATTCACAGGTACAGCCAATTATTACGTTATCATATCCGTTTCCCCAATCCTCGGGAAGCCCTTCATAGAATCTGTGAATACGCTTGGTAATAATAAAAAAGTCCAGATCTCTGCGCCTTTTTATAATTTGCCATATATCGCTGCGCCATTGGTCAGCTTCGTCGATAAAGAAATCAGAAGTCAAACATGTTGCAACTGCAAAACCGTCGTTCTGAAGTTTCCATTCTCCTGACCTGTCTCTGTTAAGCGGCATGTCAAAATTGCTTGTTTTCTCAACCTTTCCGCTGTCTTTACCGTATCTGGAATCTGTACGGTAAACATAACAATTATGACATCCTTCGCTTATTTTATGACATCCGTGCCATGGATTCCATGACTGCATCAGTTTATCTCCGTTTCTGCAAATATTTTTCCAAGACTGTCATGAATTACCAGATCGCAATATATATCAGCAGAAGTTTTAGTTTTATTTATCAATACCAGCTTGCAGGTTCTTTTTCGATATTGGATAAGTCCGGCAGCCGGATAAACGTTAAGAGAAGTGCCGCCTACTATTAATAAATCAGCGTCTGTAATAGCCTGCACAGATTTTTCAACAGTATTATCGTCAAGTCCTTCCTGATACAAAACAACATCGGGTTTAATAATTCCACCACACTTACAGTGGGGTATTTCTTTGCTTTGACAAATATATTCGGCATCATAAAATTTATGGCATTTCATACAGTAATTTCTGAGTATTGAGCCATGCAGTTCATATACAATTTTGCTTCCGGTACGCTGATGAAGACCGTCGATATTCTGAGTAACGATTGCTTTCAGTTTTCCTGACCGTTCAAATTCAGTCAGTTTGAAATGAGTAATATTTGGTTTTGCGTCAAGGCAAAGCATTTTATCACGGTAAAATCTATAAAATTCTTCTGTATTTTTCATAAAAAAATCATGACTTAAAATTATTTCCGGAGGATAATCATATTTCTGATTATAAAGACCGTCAACACTTCTGAAATCGGGAATCCCGCTTTCTGTAGAAACTCCGGCGCCTCCGAAGAAAACTATATTTTTACTTTCATTTACAAACTGTTGAAACGATTTATTCATTGCTTTCACCTATAATTTTAACGTAATAATGCCTGTTTCTGGGACCGTCATATTCACAAAAATAAACTCCCTACCATATCATTATAACACACGCTGTTAATAATTTCAATATCAATCGAACGAGAAAAAATCTGTTTCTCCAACGTATAACGTTTAGCAGAAAAAATTACAAGCGGCAGAATTACTCCTTGCCGCTTGTAACGATATCAATTAAGTTTAGTTACTAGTTATTTCCAATTAATTATGTTTCCATTGCTGTCTTTTAATGTATAATTACTTAAACTGCCAGTAAAAATAAGTGTTTTATTATTGTACATGTCAACCTCACTGCTGTTCAATGTAATTATTGAATAAATAGGATTTTTGGGAGCGCCCAGATTAATTTTAACAGGAGATGTTGTTGTTGCTGACATATATGCAAATACACCGTTTTCAATTGTAAGGGAATTTACAAATGGAAGGTTTAATTGTCTTAGCTGATTACAATTACTAAAAGCAGATGCGTTTATTTTTGTTAATTGACATACTCCATAGGCATCCGAATCAATATTGAAACTTGTCAATGACGTACATCCTGCAAAAGCACTGGTTCCGATAGTTCTTATATAACGTGGTAAAGTAACAGATTGAAGCTGAGTACAGTTTGTAAATGCACAGTAATTTATTTCAGTTAATCCGTATAAACTGGTCAGATTAAGTGATTTAAGCTTACCACCATAAAAAGCAAAGTTATGTATAGTAGTTACACTTCCGGGTACGGTTATAGTTTCTAGATTTAATAATCCGCTGTTTGCACCGGGTCTGGGGGCATCAGGATAGCCGATTTGTGAAACAGTATAGGATTTATTATCATTGGAATTATATACAATTCCAGGGATACTGAAGTTTTTTACTCTACTATCAATTAATCCCATAAATGAAACGCTGCTGCCATTGATTTTATATGAAGCGCCATTATAAATAAAATCACCATTTATATTGCTATTTATAGGTGAAGTTATATTATATGGATTTAGAACAGCGTGTCCGAGATTACTTGATCCTTTATTAATTATATTCTGCAAAGCCGTTATATCATTTTCATTAATAACACGATTTTCATCAGCGTCTGCGGCCTGTAATGGAAATTCTGCCTTACCGGTTGTCAGGAAGCTCTGAAGCTTGGTAATATCATTTGAGTCGATTTTACCATCCAGATTTAAATCGCCTATTTTACATACTCTTTCAACATGACCATTACGAGCCAAAATTCTTAGTCTGCTTGCAGTTGCCGCATAATATGTTATGCTTCCGGAATTATTATGATATGCTATGCGTGTCTGATCCCAATCGATTTCACAATGACCGTCAGCATTACATTGAGCAAATGTTATATTACTTCCGGAAATACCAGTAATAATAATACTGTGATTTGCTGCAGCTGATTCATATGTGGATATTCGTAAAACATCGCCTAATTGAGGCTGATATAAACTTTTAGTACCGTCTGAATATGTTATATATCCTGTACTATCAATAGGATACCGACAGAATACGCTTGCCTTATAAATATCTGACGCTATTTTAAGGGCAAATGCATAACATTGGGAGTATGTTGTATTATGAGGTTTACCTCTGTCATCAGTATAATGTTCGATTATCATACTGTAATCCGGTTTATAGAATTGAAAATATGTAGTACTATCCATTATATTGCATCGATCGTGATTAGCGCTTCCTTCATATGTTGGCGTACATGGAGTTAAAGAAAAGGAATCTAAATTTCCGCCGTTCCAATAAGTCTGCTGATCATGAGCTGTTTCTGGATATTTTGATTTTTCTTCATTAACATAAGTGCTCCAATTATTTTTAATTTCATTTTGTGTACGAGAGCCATTTTTAAAAACTGTTGGCGGATCAGCTGATACACTAATAAAAGACATAGAAGATGCTAATGTAAGTACAGCGCATCCAATTGATAATATTTTTTTCAAACCTTTCATTTTTACCTCTTTAATAAATTTATTTAACCATGGTTATGTTTTAATTATATACCAAAAATTTACAAAAATCAACATAATAATAAAAATTAATTAAATTTGAACAAATATTTATTTTTTCTTAAATATTATGTGTATAATATTACTATGAATTTAATAGTGCTATCAGGTACATAGTCGTAATTTTGTAAAAAATATGCCTCATATCACGAATAATAACTTTGAATATACAAAAAAGTAGACAATGAAAAAGAAAAGTGATAAAAGTGATATAATAAAGGAAAACAGCGTATTGTGCCTGACTGCTACTAATATGCATTCGGATATTTTGAAATACAATACCGTATAAGGATTGTGCGGCTAAATTGTTTTTTGATAGTTGTTTTTTGAAAAATACGGATTAACCCAGGAAATGTTCAATATCATTTTTATGAATCAATAATTCTTGGTATTTATAAATGATAAAAATGACCGTCGAAAAATCGGCGGTCATTTCAGGTTATAACATCAGACAGTGTATCTGTGTTTCTTATCGTCGCATTCAACGAATACGTTTATTTTAACGCAAGACTCATTATCATCATGTTTATCATCGGGACATGATACTATTGGTTCGGACTTAGAACATTTATCGCATTCAACGTAGATATTCAGTTCAACACAGCTTTCATTCTTATCTTTCATTTCACTTCACCTCCATGTTATAGAATATGATTGAAGAGGAAAAAGCGTTACATAATTTATGTTGATTTTGGTGCTGGATTTTCTCAATAATATAATGGTATGTTGTACACGAATGTGAAATACAACAAAGCTCGGATACGTTAATTAACAGATATTTTACGGCATTAAAATTGAATTAAATTTAATTTAATTTCTTTGACTGTTGCTAACAAACAGCAAAAAAACGAAAACAAACGCCGTTCACAATTCCTTGCAAACGGCGTATCTATGTGGCTTATGCTGGAGCTTGTGACGGGACTCGAACCTGCGACCTGCTCATTACGAATGAGCTGCACTACCAACTGTGCTACACAAGCGACATATTTATTTTAACATGAAAGTTTAAATATGTCAAGAGTGTGTGATAAAAATAAAAATTTATAAAAATATAAAAATAAAATTGTAATTCCTGAAATATTATGATATAATAAAAATAATATTGATTTTGGAGGAAAAAATAATGACAAAGGGCAAAAGATTAGGATTTTTAATATTTGTTGCGGTACTGACTGTAATTTTGATTGCCTGTATCGTGTGCACGATAGGCATTAATTACATATTCGGTTCAAGCAGCAATTCCGGAAGCATCTTCGGTAAAAATATATACATAATGAATACTGCCGATATGATGCCGGAATTAGAAAAAGGAGCGGCTGTAATAGCAGAGAAAAATGAGATTACTGTCCTGACAGAAGGAAATGTTATCCTTTTTAAACAGGATAAGAATGAAAATGTCATGAGAATCGTTGAGGTTGTCCATAATACGGATAGTACAGTATACCGTGTTTCCGCTGACAGCAAGCAGGATGAAATAATTGACGTTCCAAAGGAAAATGTTATAGCAAAATGTACAACGGAAAGCATAAGTCTTGGTAAGGTGATAAAATTTTTTAAAGGAATTACCGGTATACTTGTCGGAATGATTTTTCCTTGTGTTATTCTTCTTGCTATGTTGATTTTTAAAATTTATTCTGTACGCAAAAGAGGTAACGAAGAGGAAGATGAAATGTTTTATGTTCAACCGGAAGGAGAAGACGTTAATAACGATTCGTCAGGTACGTCTGCAAATCCGCTTTTTGATCCGTTAACCGGAGTAAAGCCGGATATAAGTTTTGAAGAAAAAAAATCTTCAATTGCTGAAAACTTTTCAATGAAACCGGCGGCTAAAAGGAATATTTCTGATAACAATAATATTCAATCGGAAAATGCCGTTGAAAAATTCAGAGCGGCTGTTGATGAGAAACCGTCAGCGCCTGTTACACGCAGACCGTCTCTTGCTCCGGAAGCATCCAGAAATGACAAAAATCATAAGATGGCAGCTATTAAGGCGGCTTTAAATAAAAAAGTTGATGCAGACGATAAGATTGACCTTGAAAAGACGGCTGCATTTAAAATTCCGGCTGCACAGGAAAAAACTGGAGAACCAAAGTCCCAGCCTGTCAGACAGCAGACAGTGTCTCAGCCGATCCGGAAAAATCCGGTGCAGAACAAGCCCGTAAAGAAAACCGTACCCAAAAAGCAGGATAATATTCATTCAATTGACGATTTAATCAAAGCTTTAGAAGAAGAAAAGAAAAAATTATAATAAACAAGGAGATTTTGTATGACTCAAAAGGAACGTATGCTGGCAGGTCTTCCTTATAAAGCTTGGATGGATGGTCTTCCGGAAGAAAGCATGGAAAATGCTGTCAGAGTATATAAATTTAATAATTGTCATCCGGAAGATATCGTATGCGCCGAAAGGCTTATACGAAGTATTCTTGGGAGCGCCGGAAAAAATATTACCGTCAGAGCTCCGTTTCATTGTGATTATGGTAAGAATATAGAAGTGGGAGATAATTTTTACGCAAATTTTAATACCGTAATTTTAGACGTAGGTAAAGTAAAAATAGGCAATAACGTTCTTCTGGCTCCTAATGTTTCTATTTACACAGCCGGTCATCCTATTCATCCTGATTCAAGAAATTCCGGATATGAATACGGAATAGCTGTAACGATCGGAGATAATGTCTGGATCGGAGGAAACAGTGTAATCAATCCCGGAGTGACAATCGGCAATAACTGCGTTATAGGTTCCGGCAGTGTTGTAGTAAATGATATTCCTGAAAATTCTATTGCTGTCGGCAATCCGGCAAAAGTAATACGCCAGATAACCGATGAGGATAAAAAATATTATTTTAAAAACCGTGAATTTGATGTTGATGATTATAATGCATAAAATTATTTAAAGGAGCTTTAGTATAAAAGCTCCTTTCACTTATTCGAATACAGATTCGATAATTTTATCTGATGAATCCGGAGGATATCGCCATTGTGATATATGGGAATCGTTTACAAAATATTTCAGCGGAGAAGGTTTGTATTCTGCATTAAAAATATCAACAATTATAAGTTTTACTTTCATTTTTTCCGGTATTACGGCTTTTATGTAAACGCTGGCATACTGTCCGATTTGAGCGTTTTCTCTAGGTTCGGCCAGACCGGCGAGGTTAGGAGACAGCTCAATAAATATACCGTAATCTTCTATGGAGCGAACTATTCCGGATACGGTTTCTCCGGCTGTAAACATATCTGCATTTTCTTGCCATGTTCCTAAAAGTTCCTTATGAGACAGCCATATTCTGTCAGAATCAATACCTTTAATAATTACTTTGATATCCTGTCCGGGATAAAATCTGTCAGATGGGTGAGAAATTCTTGAAACAGAAACCGCATCAATAGGAATTAAAGACGGTATGCCGCAGCCGATATCCACAAAGCAGCCGAATTGTTCCAGATGAGTTACCTTAGCCGGAACAATATCACCCGGAGAAAGATTCTCTATGTATTGTTTTCGGCATTCTTCCTGAACAATACGTCTTGAAAGAATAGCGGTTTCATTTCCATTGCTGTCTGTATTAATAGATATGACTTTAAAGCAAACAGGCTTGTTGACTTTGGAAATCAGAGCAATATCTCGGGTTTTACCGCTTTCAATACCAATTGCTCCCTCTATTCTCGGAATAATTCCCTTGATGCAGGGAAGATCAACAATGATGTTATGTTCACTGTCACAAAGTGCGGCACGCCCTTCAAGTATTTTGCCTGATGTCATTGCTTCGTGAAGACCTGCAATGCTTCCGGTAAGCCTTATGTTTTCAGCTGTGTTTATAAGGCAGCCTTCAGGTAGATAGTTTTTCATTTATTCCTTGCCTTTCCGATTCACTGAATCTGTTTTTTATTGTTATCCGTGACTTTTATGATAATACCGTAAGATTAAGTATTATCAATTTGGATAAGTTTACTTTACAGCAGTACCGCAGAAGTACTGCGGTATGCCATAAAGTCTTAATGGTTAATTTATATGAAGCAGATTTATTTTTTATTACTGTAATTTTCGTCAAGCTTGATATCGTATCCGCCTTCAGACAAAAGTATTTGTGAAATTTTATGTCTGTTGGAAAAATCGGTAATTATTTCAATTCTTACCGATTGTGTGAGCAGCGGTTCAGGAATTAAAGCTTCGCTGACCGGTCTTGAAACTTGTGCGGTAATATAATTGTAAGAATTTATAGCTGTAGGCAAAAGATAAAAAACATCACCGTGGGTCGCATTCTTTTTTTCATGATTTTGAAGATGTCCCTTATATTTACTTTGATTTTGAAAAATTGTTATTCTTTTTGTACCGTTTACGGTCTCACGAATCCGTTTTGCAGCAAATTCAGCAAATTCTATCTGTTCAAATTCACTTGTTATTCTTGAAAACATAAAAACCTCCTTGCAATTTTTATTATTTTTGTATAAATTCTTGAAAATATTTAAAGAAAATATTGCCTTGATGCAAAAAATAGGGTATAATAAAAAAGAATTGCGTTTATTGAACCGTAAAATGACGTCATGCAAAAAATTTATGCTTAACTTTTACGCCCAAAACTTCAGAATGGAGAAACATATGGATATCAGACCTAAGGATATACTTATTATGAAAAAATTCCATCCCTGCGGAGGAAATGAAATGTTTGTTATTCGTTCGGGAATGGATTTTAAGTTAAGATGTATAAAATGCGGACATGAATTCATGGTTCCCAGAAATAAAATTGAAAAGAGAATAAAAAAAGTCATACGTGAAGAATAATTTATCACAGTGGTAACAGCAGAGGTGGAAAACAGATGATTGAAAAAGTAAGATTAATGGAACAAAGATATAACGAACTCAGTAACAAGCTTTCTGAGCCTGGAATTGCAGACGATCAGAAGCTTTTTACAGATTTGATGAAAGAATTTAAAAATCTTACTCCTGTTGTGGAAAAATACAGAGAATATGAAAAGGCGGCAAACAGCTTTAACGAAGCTAAGGAACTTCTTGAAGCCGGCGGAATGGACAAAGATTTTAAGGAAATGGTTCAATCTGAATTTGATGAGTCTAAAAAAGATATGGAAAAATTTTCTGATGAACTTACTATACTTCTTCTGCCAAAAGATCCTAATGATGATAAAAGCGTAATTATTGAAATCAGAGGCGGTGCAGGAGGAGAAGAAGCAGCTTTGTTTGCTAACTCTCTTTATAGAATGTATTCCATGTATGCTGAATCGAAGGGCTGGAAGCAGGAAATTCTTAACGCTCACCCTACAGAGCTTGGAGGATATAAGGAAATAAGCTTTTCTATTGAAGGCGAGGGAGCTTATTCAAGACTGAAATATGAAAGCGGCGTACACCGTGTGCAGAGAGTTCCGGAAACCGAGTCTCAGGGCAGAATACACACCTCAACGGTTACTGTTGCAGTTCTTGCCGAGGCAGACGAAGTAGAGCTTGAAATTAATCCGGCAGACCTTAAAATTGATGTTTTCAGAGCAAGCGGCGCAGGCGGACAGCATATTAATAAAACTGAATCGGCTGTTAGAATTACTCATCTGCCTACAGGCTGTGTTGTTGAATGTCAGGATGAGCGCAGTCAGTTTAAAAATAAGGATAAGGCAATGAAAATTCTCCGTTCACGTCTTTATGAAATGCTGCTTAATGAGCAGAATGATAAGATTGCGTCCGAGAGAAGAACGCAGGTTGGTACGGGGGATCGTTCCGAGAGAATCAGAACGTATAATTATCCTCAGGGCAGACTGACTGATCATAGAATTAATCTGACTATATACAGACTTGAAGAAATATTAAACGGAAATTTGGAGGAAGTGCTGAACGCTTTGGCTACTGCCGATCAGGCAGCAAAGCTTGCTATGCAGCAGAATCAGTAAAAATGGAAAATACAATATTACTATACGATTCAGCGGAAGATATATTAACTGCGTCAGAATTAATAAGAAAGGGCAATGTTGTCGGTATTCCAACAGAAACAGTTTACGGTCTTGGTGCCGATGCATTAAATCCTGAGGCTGTAAAGAAAATTTTTAAAGCAAAGGGGAGACCGGCAGATAATCCCCTTATAGTTCATATATATAAAATTGAAGAGGCTGATAAGCTGGGACATGATATACCAAATATTTTCTATCGTCTGGCTGCAATATTCTGGCCAGGTCCGCTTACTATGATTGTACCAAAAAATGATATTATACCGGCTGAAACTTCCGGAGGACTTGATACTGTAGGAATAAGAATGCCGTCACATAGGGTTATGAGAGAACTTATACGTTTAACCGGTCCTATTGCAGCGCCTTCTGCAAATCGTTCCGGATATCCCAGTCCTACTTCGGCAGCTCATGTTATGAATGATATGAACGGAAAAATTTCCGCTGTTATTGACGGGGGAGAAAGCAGATTCGGTGTTGAATCTACAGTGATTTCCTTTGATGATGAAAACACAGTCAGAATACTCAGACCAGGTTCGGTTACATCCGAGATGCTGATGGAACATGCCGATAATGTTATAATTGATGACGCAATATTAAACGATATTGCAGAAGGCAGGGAGGCTCCTTCGCCAGGAATGAAATATAAGCATTATTCACCTCAAGCAGATGTAAAAATTATTGACGGAGATTTTGAAAATTTCTGTATATATGTAAACAATAATCAGGGCATTAATACATTTTGTCTTTTATTTGATGATGATGATACAAACAAAATAAATTGTCGATATGTGACATACGGCAGCGACAGCAGTCAGCAGGCACATAATTTTTTTGCAAAGCTCAGAGAGCTTGATAGTTTAAATGCTGATAGAATTTTTGTAAGACCGCCTCAAAAGGACGGAGTAGGTCTTGCAGTATATAATCGTCTTTTAAGGGCGGCAGGATTCGAGGTGATAAGGGTATGAACAGTCTTGAGGGAGTGATGGTGGTAGGACTCACCGGTCAGACAGGAGCCGGTAAAACTACTGTTTGCAGAATTTTTTCTGAAAACGGATTTTCAATTATAAATGCTGATCATGTGGCCAGACAGGTTATGGAAAAGGGACAACCGTGTCTTAAGGAGATCTGTGAATTTTTCGGAAAAGATATTTTACTTGAAAACGGAATTCTGGACCGTCCTAAGCTTGCAGGATTGGTATTTACAGACAAGAAAAAACTTGAACTTTTAAATTCGATTACATACCCTTATATCACATCTGAAATACTGAAAACTATAAGGAGACTGTCCTTTCAAGGGAATAAACTTATTCTTCTCGATGCCCCGACACTGTTTGAAAGCCGTGCTGATGATTTTTGTGAACTGATTATTTCCGTTATTTCCCGAGATAATCTGCGTCTTGAGAGAATTGTTGAAAGGGATAAAATAAGCCGTGAATCGGCACAGTACCGTATGGATTCACAGCTTAAAGAAGAATTTTTCAGACAAAATTCTGATTTTATTATAAAAAATAACAGTGATATAAATAATTTATATGAAGTAACCAGAGAGGTTACGGATAAAATTAAAGATTATTATAATAATAAATATAAAAGTTAGCAATTGGAGGTAAGCTGCATGAGTAAAGAAAAGTCAGAGGGAAAGGAATTAAAAAAAGCTTTGCTGTCTCAGAAAAAAAATGCTGTTTTAAAAATGAAAGCAGAAGATATCAAAAAAAGTGATAAATTCTGCGAGGGATATAAAAAGTTTTTGGACGCTGCAAAAACTGAACGAGAAGCAGTGGAATATACAGTAAAGCTTCTTAAAGACCATGGATTTATTGAGTTTAAGCCCGGTATGGGACTTAAAGCAGGAGATAAGGTTTATGTAAACAACAGAGGCAAAGCCGTGATTATGGCTGTAATAGGCAGCGAGGACATAAAGAAAGGCGTTAAGCTTTGTGCGGCACATATTGATTCTCCAAGACTGGATCTGAAACAGTGTCCGGTATATGAAGATACTGAAATGGCTCTGTTTAAAACTCATTATTACGGGGGAATTAAAAAATATCAGTGGACAGTAATTCCGCTGGCTCTGCACGGTGTAATCGTCAAAGCAGACGGCAGTAAGGTAACTGTTACTATCGGTGAAGACGAGGACGATCCGGTATTTTGTGTAAACGATCTTCTTCCGCATCTGGCGCAGGATCAGATGAAAAGAAACCTTGCACAGGGTATAAAAGGTGAGGAGCTTAATATTGTTATCGGTTCAAGACCATTTAAAGAGGACGGTTTGAGCGAAGCTGTAAAGCTTAATATAATGAACATTTTAAATGAGAAGTATGGTATTGTTGAAGATGATTTTCTTTCGGCTGAGCTTGAAGCAGTTCCGGCTTTCAAGGCAAAGGATATCGGTTTTGACAGAAGTATGATTGGCGCTTACGGACATGATGACAGAGTGTGCGCATATACTGCGCTGATGGCAACAGTAAAGTGCAAGAATCCTAAATACACAGCAGTTACTATACTGACTGATAAAGAAGAAACTGGCAGCGACGGCAATACCGGTTTGCAGTCTGCTTATCTGAAATATTTCATTGCAGATCTGGCTGCTGAATTCGGTGAAGAAGGCAGAACAGTACTGTCAAATTCAGAATGTATGTCTGCCGATGTAAATGCGGCATTTGACCCTACATTCCCCGATGTTATGGACAAGAGAAACTGTGCGTTTATAAATTACGGCGTTGTGGTAACTAAATTTACCGGCGCAAGAGGAAAATCAGGTACATCAGACGCCTCTGCTGAATTTGTAGGAAAGATCCGCAGACTTCTTGATAAAAATAATGTTATCTGGCAGACCGGAGAGCTTGGTAAGGTAGATATGGGTGGCGGCGGAACTGTTGCGGCTTATATTGCAAATCTCAATGTTGACACTATTGATGTAGGCGTTCCGGTACTTTCAATGCATGCACCTTTTGAAACAGTTTCTAAAATTGACGTTTATATGACATATAAAGCATTTTCAGCTTTTATTTCTTAAATAAAATTATCCCGCTTTTGATAAGCGGGATTTTTTGTGCAATTTAACAAAAATTATGACATAACAGCTTTCGACTTAAAAACCCTGTCCTTTCAGCTATAATAAATTTATATCCGAACATAAGGCGGCGGTTTTATGAAAAGTATTTATCTGGACGTACTTATAGTTTTGAATATTTATGTAAACTATTTTTTGCTGCGTGCAACGGCAAAATTTACCCATACTCCACTTAAAACTATAAGATGTATTATATCCTCTGTGATCGGAAGTTTATTTTCACTGACTATTTTGCTCCCTGCCGGTAATTTTTTAATTCCATTAGCAATTAAACTTGGAGCGGCAGTGGTTATAGTAGGTATGGCTTTTGGAGTAAAGGATAAAAAACATACTCTGAAACTTATTTTGTATTTTTACATAGTAAATTTTATTTTCGGCGGAGTGGTAATGCTTTTGTATATTACTTTCAAGCCGTCCTTTATGGCGTTTAATAATTCATATTTTTATGTTGATTTTTCATTGCTTAGTTTAGTCATATTTACTGCTGTTGCGTATTTTGCAGTAACTGCAGTAAGACGTTTAATGGACAGGGGCTGTGATACTTCTCATCATTATAAAGTTATTATACGTCATAAATCCGGAGTATTTTCCATGGAAGCGTTGGCGGATACGGGAAATTCATTGATTGACCATTTCAGCGGAAAGCCTGTTATAATTTGTCCGCAAAAGGAATTTTCTTACATAGGGGACAATGATGAACAAATCTGTCCGGAGAGAGCGGAATATCTTTATCAAAAATACGGACTGAGGTTTATACCGTATTCCACTATAGGAAACAATGGGTTAATACCTGTTTTTTCTCCTGATGAGATCATTATTGCTGATAAAGAAACCGGAAAGAATAAAAAAACCGAAGCTTTGATAGGGATAAATCCAAAGGATACGCCTGCAATCTTTAATCCAAAATTATTATGCTGAATAGAAAGGAATTGTTATTTCATGAATTGTTTTAAATCATTTTTTTACAAATTATACTTATTTATTTTTAAAAAGAAAAAATCAATTCATGATGGAGTGTTTTATATTAACGGCTCCGATACTCTTCCGCCTCCGCTTTCAAAGGAAGAGGAGGCAAAGGCTTTTGCAGAGCTTGCTGAAGACAGCAGCGGCGCCAGAGAAAAATTAATAGTACATAATCTTAGACTTGTGGTTTATATTGCTAAAAAATTTGAATCTACAGGAACAGGCGTAGAAGATCTTATTTCTATTGGTACTATAGGACTGATAAAGGCTGTCAATACATTCAGACCAGATAAAAAAATAAAGCTTGCGACATATGCGTCAAGATGTATTGAAAATGAAATACTTATGTTTTTGAGAAAGTCATCGCAGTATCGTAATGAAATATCAATAGACGAACCGCTGAATATTGATTGGGACGGTAATGAGCTTTTGCTGTCTGATGTTTTAGGAACTGACGAGGACGTTGTAAATAAAGGAATCGAATCGGAGGCGGAACGGGGCATGCTCCGTGAGGCTGTTGAGTCTCTCGGCGGACGTGAAAAACAAATAATGCAGATGAGGTTTGGCTTATTGGACGGAAAAGAAAAAACACAAAAAGAAGTTGCGGATTTAATAGGCATTTCGCAGTCTTACATATCAAGGCTTGAAAAGAAAATTATAAAAAATTTAAAGATAGAACTGGAAAAGAAATATTAATCCAATTATGTTATAGCAGTATTTTAAAGTTTATAGATTATATTTAATAACCTGTTTACAATGTAAACAGGTTATTTTTTATATAAGTAAAATTCGGTTAAAGGGAAAACAAATATTGACAATATTCTGTATTTGTGTTATAATTCTATTGAATATTTACGGAAATTGGTTTCACTTAACTGTGAATTAAAAGGGAATCAGGTGAAAATCCTGAACAGTCCCGCTGCTGTGAGAAAAAAGCCGTTTTGAATTATGTCACTGACTTTTGTTGGGAAGACTCAAAACTGCGTTGATGTTATAATCTGAATTTTCAAGTCAGAAGACCTGCCAATATATATTCCGTGTCCGGATCCTGCGAGCGACGGGAAATGGCGGCTGACAGAGGGTGTGTTTTTATAAAAATACCATACCCTTTGATTTGTTGTGTCATTTTTTAGTCATATTACCGAAATACGCAGTTTTCGGTAATATGACTTTTTTATTTGAGGTTTTAACATGAAACATAACCATTTCGGTGCAAGATCCATTGACGAATATGCATATAGTTCAAAACTTAAAAATTGGAACAGCAGTCTCAAGGTTTTATGTTCCTTTATAATTATGATATTGTCAATATGCTCTCAAAATGTTATTGTACCAATACTGATTGCGGTTTCTGCCGGAGTGATAACTGTTTATAATGGAAAAATCCATACAAGAGAGTATCTGTCTTTAATGTGTATTCCCTTGATATTTCTTATTATGACTTCGATCGCTATCATGTTGGATTTTAATTTCAGCGGAGGATTTTCAGTTAAAGTTCTTCCTGAGAATGTTTATAGAGCAGTGCATATATCATGCAGGGCGATTGGTGCGGTAAGCGCTATGTACTTGATATCTTTGTCTACGCCGGTAACGGAAATTATTGCCGTACTGGGAAAGCTTAAGCTGCCGTTTGTTATTATCGAGCTTATGAATCTTATGTATAAATATATTTTTATTTTATTGGACAGTCAGGCAAAAATGAAAAATTCCGCTGCGGCTCGTTTGGGTTATTGTAATTTTCGTACTTCCTTAAAAACTTTTGGACTTATATGCGGAAATCTTTTTGCGGTTTCATTGAGGAGGGCGTCGGATTATTATAATGCAATTGAATCAAGATGCTCAGGCGGTAAAATAAAGTTTATGTGTCAGAAAAAAACTATAAAATCAAAGCAAGTAATATTTTTTGTAGTTTACGTTATTTTGATTATTTTGTCTGAAATTTTACTTGATACTATTTTGAAAGGGACATTTTATGAACAGTGAAAATATATTGACGATAAAAAACTTATCATTTGAATATGACAGCGGATTTTCACTTAAAAATATAAATGCAGATTTCAGTAAGGGCGAAAAAATAGCAGTATTAGGTTCAAACGGTTCGGGAAAGTCAACATTTTTTCTGAATATTAACGGTGTTTTATCACATCATCATGGCAGTATTTTTTATAAAGATATTGAGATTACAGGCAAAAATCTAGATATTTTAAGAAGAAATGTAGGAATAGTTTTTCAGGAGCCTGACAGTCAGCTGATTGCATCGACAGTTGAAGCGGAAGTTTCTTTCGGACCTGTTAATATGGGATTATCTGAAGAAGAAGTTAAGCAAAGGGTTAATAGTTCTATGATTGAAATGAACATTGAGTCTCTTCGGGAACGTCCTGTTCATTATCTTAGCGGCGGACAGAAAAAGAGAGTAAGTATTGCAGATATTCTTGCTATGCGGCCGGAAATAATTATCTTTGACGAACCTACAGCGTCTCTTGATCCAGTAAACTGTAAAATGTTTGAAAAAACTCTTGAGCGCTTAGAAAATCAGAATATAACGACTATCGTATCCACTCATGATGTGAATTTTGCATGGAAATGGGCTGAGCGTGTTATTGTATTTCACGACGGATGCATTATTGCTGATGATATTCCGAAAAATGTGTTCTCAGATAGTGGTTTATTGAAAAAAGCAAACCTTGTCAGACCAGTACTTATGGAGGTTTGTGAACTGTTGGCAGTCAGGGGGATTATTGCTGCCAATAAAACTGTTAAAAGTATTTCTGAGTTAAAGGAAATGTTTTTATAAATTAAGTAAAGGGGTTTTTTATATGACTAAAAAACAAAAAAAGCTTATCGGTATTATTTTTGCCATAGCGTTGTGTATCGGAATAATTCCTGCTGCGGATGCTATGCACATTATGGAAGGCTTTATTTCTCCTGGTTATTGTATACTTTGGGGCGTATTATCACTTCCTTTTCTTGTTATGGGATTTATGTCGATCAAGAAAAAAATTACAGAGCATCGCAGAACTCTTATTCTGCTTGCAATTTCCGGCGCATTCATATTTGTAATTTCATCACTTAAAATTCCGTCGGTTACAGGAAGCTGTTCTCATATGACAGGAACAGGTCTTGGAGCTATATTATTCGGACCTTCGGCTGTAAGCGTTTTAGGCATTATAGTACTGCTTTTTCAGGCCGTTCTGCTTGCACACGGCGGACTTACTACAATCGGTGCAAATACATTTTCAATGGCAATTGCCGGACCGTTTATGACATTTGGTATTTATAAAGTCTGTCAGAAGCTGAATGTAAATAAAAAAGTTTGCGTTTTCCTTGCCGCTGCATTAGGCGATCTGTTTACATACTGTGTAACTTCTTTCCAGCTTGCTGTAGCTTATCCATCTGAAAGCGGAGGAATTGGCGCGTCAATGATTAAATTTTTGGGAGTATTTGCTGTTACTCAGATTCCGCTTGCTATACTGGAAGGACTTCTTTCAGTAATAATAATTTCTGTCCTTGAAGTTTATGCAAAAAATGAACTTGCGGATTTAAATTATGTAAACACAAAGCCTTCTAAGATAAAGGGAAGTGTTATTGCTTGTGTTTTGGCAGCTGTTCTTATTGCATTTGTACCGTTCTTTGCACTCAAGGGTGCTGATTTCGGTGGTTCTGATGATGCGGGAAGTGAAATGGTATCGGAAATACAGGGTGAAGAATATGAACCGTGGTTCACACCGGTATTGGAAACATATCTGGGCGGAGAAATTCCCGGCGAAATTGAAAGCCTGCTGTTTTGCCTGCAAACCGGAATAGGCACTTCAATAATTGCTTTCTGTGTGGGAAGACTTATTGAACGCAGGAAAAAAGAAAAAAATGAATAATTTAAAAAGAGCGTAAAATCGCTCTTTTTTCTTTAAGTCGGATATTGAGTTTAAATTAAATTTGTGTTATACTAATAATATTCAAAAAATGAAAGAGGAAATCAACATGACAGAAAAAGAAATTGCGGAAATCCGCAGACGTTTTAATATTGACAAAACTAATATTTCAAATATTCGAGGATGCTATGTTAATGAAAATAAGGAAATAATCTCTGAATTTGATCAGTTTTTCGGAACCGTACCAAGGGAAGAGGCTGAAGAAATTCTTGCTATCATTAAAAAAACTCTTTCCGGAACATTGGGTAAAAATCTTATTGATATTGAGTTTTCCAATCAGCAGGTTATTGACAGTGACGAGCATAAGTTGCTTATGAATCTGAAAAATTCGGAACTGAAAGACGATGAGGCAGTGTCTGAGATTTATAAACATATTATTCAGTCCATTGACTTTGAAGGAAAATATCTGATACTGCTTACATGTGATAAGTATGATGTTCCGGTTTATGCAAAAGACGATGTAAAATTGGAAGATACATCTGAGGTGTTTACATATATTCTTTGCAGTATATGTCCTGTAAAACAAACAAAACCGGCACTTAGTTATTATGTCCATGAAAACTGTTTTCGTAATATTGCAACAGATTGGATTATAAGTGCTCCTGAGCTTGGATTTATGTTTCCGTCTTTTGATGACCGTCAATCAAATATTTATAATGCTGTTTATTATATAAGAAATTCATCTGAAAATTATGAAGACTTTGTGGCGGAAATATTCAATACGGATATTCCTATGCCGGCAGATACTCAAAAGGAAATTTTTAATGCGATTTTGGAAGAAACCGTGTCTGAGGATTGCAGCTTTGAAGTTGTTCAGACTGTCCATGCCCAAATATGTGAAATGGTTGCAGAGCATAAGGCAGAAAAAAGAGAAGAGCCATTGGTAATATCTAAGCATACTGTAAAAGATGTTTTGGAATACTGCGGAGTATCCGAACCGAATATATCAAATTTTGAAGAGCAGTATGATACACGCTTTGGTGCCGATACAGGATTGAGTCCTAAAAATATAATTGATGTAAAGAAATTTGAAGTGAAAACTCCGGATATTACAATAAAGGTTAGTCCTGATAGACCTGACCTTATTAGAACTCAGATAATTGACGGTCAAAAATACATATTGATAAAAGCCGATGAAAATGTTGAAGTAAATGGAGTAAATATAAATATCACTGAATAAAAATTTTGGTATAAAATAACCTGAGAAGAATTTTCTTCTCAGGTTATTTAGTATTCTTAATATATAGAAATTTATTTTATTGCGACGATAACAGAAAATTTTTGATTTGAGTAAATGCATTTGACTTCTTTAAAATTACATTTTTTCAGCATATCCATTTCTTCTTCGACGGAACATTCTATGTCTAATTTTCTGCGTTCTTTCCAGAGTTCTATATCTTTTGCTGTTAATCCACTATTTTTTAATTGATGTTCCCAGTATGAATCAAACCAAGTATTTATTTCTGACGAATCAGCACAAAACTGATCATAATTGACGAATATACCGTCATCAGATAATCTGTTATAAATACGTAAAAATAATTCTTTTTTGTTTTCATGCATTAAATGGTGAATGGATAATGCAGAAGCAATAATATCAAATTTTCCGTTTGGAAATTCTTTGGAATAATCCAATACTTCATAAGATACATTTTCAAGTCCGGAAAATCTATCTCTGGCAATATTCAGCATGTCATCAGCGATATCAACAAGAACATATTCAGATTTTGGAAAGTGCTGAAACCAAAAATATGATAAAAGACCAGTACCTGCACCTAAATCTAAGATTTGTTTAGGTGTTTCTATGTTTGACGCTATAAATTTTGTAGTATATTCGTAAAATTCATCAAAGCAAGGTATAAATTTTTTTCTGTTTGCATCATATTCCTTAGCTATAAGGTTAAATTGTTCTTCAATATTCATATACAATACCTCTGTTAATTAGTTTCTGTAGTAATACTTTGAGGAATAGTCTGACAGTGAACTGCAAAGGGATAGATATTTTTTAGTTTTTCTGCACACTTAGCGGCTGCTTCGGAATCCTTGAAAATACCGAAAACTGCTGATCCGCTTCCGCTCATAACTGCATTTTCAGCTCCGTTTGCAAGCATACGTTTTTTTATGTCAAATACGTCGTTTACGGTTGTGACCTGTTCAAAAATATTGCCGCAGCAATCACAGTGATACATAAATTTACCTTTATCAATTGCTTTCAAAAGCTTACGTGTATCAATATGATTTGGTTCAGATAATTCATCAATCATTTTGTAAGCTTCAGGAGTTGATATACCGGATCTGCCTTTTGCAATAACCAGTTCAATTGGAGGAAGCAAGCGTATGGGATTGATTATTTCTCCGATCCCCTGGACAAAAGCAGTACCGCCGTAGATAAAAAATGCTGTATCCGCACTTATATTTGCACCAAGTTTTGCTAAGTCACAAATATCAATATTTGTGTCAAACAGTGTGTTCATTGCGTAAAGAACGCCTGCACCGTCTGAGCTTCCGCCGCCAAGTCCTGCCTGAGACGGTATATGTTTTTCGATATGAATATTTATTCCTGACTTTATACCTGTTTTATCAAGAAATAATCTGGCTGCCTTATAAGCAATATTTCTGCTGTCGCATGGAATTTCCGGTTCATTACATGTCAGATGTATTCCGTTTTCGATTTTAGAAACAGTTATTATATCATAGATATTAACACTTTGAAATATACTTTCAATAAGGTGATATCCGTCAGGTTTACGTCCGACAACGTCAAGAGAAAGATTGATTTTGGCAGACGTTTTCACTTTAATGCTATCCATAATTACTCCGTTAATTTCCTATTCCTAATAAAAATTTCAATTCTTTTAAGAGCTTCCATAAGGTGTTTCAGTGAATATGCATAGGATACACGAATGAATCCTTCACCGCTTTCTCCGAACGCATTTCCCGGAACTACTGCAACCTTTTGTTCATTTAAAAGCTCTTCGCAGAATTTTTCGCTTGTCATGCCTGTACTTTTAATACACGGAAATACATAGAACGCACCTTCAGGGTTGAAGCATTCAAGACCCATTTTATTAAAACTGTCAACAAGCAGTCTGCGGCGTACATTATATTCTGAAACCATATTTTTAACTTCACGTTCACAGTGTGTAAGAGCTTCAACTGCTGCATACTGGCTTACTGTAGGAGAACTCATAATAGCGTACTGATGGATCTTAAGTATTTGTGTAACTAACGGTTCAGGCGCTGCAAGATATCCAAGACGCCAGCCTGTCATGGCAAAAGCCTTTGAAAAGCCGTTGATAAGTATAGTTCTTTCCTGCATTCCATCAAGCTGAGTGATTGAAAAATGCTTTCTTCCGTAAGTAAGCTCCGAATAGATCTCATCAGACAAAACCATAATGTTGGTATCACGCAGTATTTCTGCAATAGGTTCAAGATCCTCTTTAGTCATAATTGCACCTGTAGGATTATTCGGGAAGGGCAGAATAAGCAGTTTGGTCTTATCGGTGATTTTGGATTTAAGAGCGTCGGTAGTGAGTTTGAAGTTGTCCTCAAGTTTGGTTTCTACAGTAATCGGAACGCCTCCGGTCAGCTCGACAATAGGAGCGTAGCAAACAAAGCATGGTTCTACAATTAAAACTTCATCTCCGGGATCAATAAGCGCTCTGATAGAAATATCAATAGCCTCAGAACCTCCGACTGTTACTATTATTTCATGTTCGGGATCATATTTTACATTCAGTTTTTTATTAATATATTGTGAAATTTCACAGCGTAAATCAGCAAGACCTGAATTAGCAGTATAGATTATCCTCTTTTTTTCAAGGGTATCAATAGCAGCTTTTCTTATAGCCCACGGAGTTTGAAAATCCGGTTCGCCAACCCCCAGACTAATAACATTATCAATAGTAGCTGCAAGGTCGAAAAATTTTCGTATACCTGAAGGCTTTATTTCCTTTATTTTTGACGATAATACAGAATCATAATTAATCACGGAGCAACAAAACCCCTTTCATCAATATCTTCTTCTTGTATGAAGATACCTTTTTCTTTGTAGGTTTTAAGTACAAAGTGAGTGGTTGTGGAAAGCACGCCTTCAATGGTTGAAAGACGCTGAGCTACAAACAGTGCGATTTCCTTGAGATTTCTTCCGGTTACAGTTACTGCAAGGTCATATGAACCTGACATAAGCGATACGCTGTCAACTTCATCATACATCATAACTGTTTTAGCAAGCTCGTCAAAACCACAGTCACGCTGAGGAGTTACCTTAAGTTCAATGTTTGCTATAACCATGTCTTTATCAGCACGGTTTTCATCTAAAATTACACTGTAACCTTTTATAATACCGTCCTTTTCAAGCTGTTCAATTTGTGCGGCAACGTCCTTGGGAGTAGTACCTAGCATAGCCGCAAGCTGTTCATTTGAAAATCTGGCGTTTTGTTTTAAAAGTTTAATTAATTCGTTCATAGCTTTTCTCCTTATATTTTAAGAAAATGTGGTTGTCTGTTTTTATAGTATGCGATTTGCCTGAAACCTGCCTCTCTGGCAAGTTCAATACCTTCGGGAATTCCTTTTGCAAGGTCGGCTGTGGAATGACAATCTGAACCCAGAGTGATAATCTCACCGCCTAAATCCTTATATAATTTTATATATTCATATGATGGAAAAGTTTTGCCGTATGCCTGTCTTAAGCCGGATGTATTAATTTCGATACCTTTTCCGTTTTTTATTATGGTTTTAAAAATTTCGGCAATTATGTCTTTATACGGAGTCATATCGACCTGAATTTTCTGATTTCCCTGTATATAACGCAATGCATATGTAAGATGACCTAAAACATCAAATTTATTCCATTGACAAAGCTTGAGTATTTCAGTAAAATTTTCTTTCATAAGCTTTGGGACATTTTCCTTACTGTAATCAAGAAATGCAAAGTCGTCATGGTTCGGGAGCTCATGCATTGAGCCTATAACAAAGTCCAGACGTTTGTCAGAAAGGATCAAATCTGAAACAGCAGTATCGGCTGTAGCCTGACCCAATTCAATTCCGCAGATAAGATTCAGTTTTCCGGAAAATTCGTCTTTTGCCTGAGAAACTTCTTCCATTGATGCTTCATAGGCTCGTTTGAAACCGTAATCATCGTATTCTTTTTCTTCGGTTATATGATAATATTCTTTTTCATAGAACCTGTTTACCTCACAATGATCGGTAATTGCCATAGCGTCAAGTCCTAACTGAATCGCTCGCTGACAGCGTTCTTGTACGGTGTCATTATCTGCGTCAAAGGAGTTTCGGGAATGTGTATGACAGTCAATGATCATGTTTATCAGATCCTTTCTATAAATTGATAACTTTTATTATAGCACAAAACCCATAAAAAAACTATAATTTTTTAAAATTTAAGAATATTATTTTTTAATTAAAATATTTTGCCAAGAAATCAAAATATTTCTTGACAAGTTTTAAGATTTATGATAATATAATGATATCATTTTGATATCTAAATGTACCTAATCAAAGTAAAATAATGTGACAGACTGATGAAAATTTATATTTTAGTATCTTTTCGTTTGACTTTATTTTTTTTCAGTGGTATTATTAATCTGGTTTTATTTTTAGGATTAAATGAGAATCAATGTTGGAGGTATTGAATGCTTGAGTTAAAAAACATTAAAAAAACATATAGGGTAGGGGACGTTGAAACCAGAGCGCTTGACGATATAAGCGTTTCTTTCAGAGAGCAGGAATTTGTTGCGATCCTCGGTACAAGCGGTTCGGGAAAGACTACATGTTTGAACATTGTAGGCGGCTTAGACCGTTACGATTCCGGTGATCTGATTATTAATGGAAAATCAACGAAAAATTTTAAGGACCGTGAATGGGATGCCTATAGAAACAACAGTATAGGTTTTATTTTTCAGAGCTATAATCTTATTTCACATTTAAGTATTGTTGCTAATGTTGAAATGGGCATGACTTTAAGCGGAGTATCTGCTGCTGAAAAACACAGGAGAGCGCAGGAAGCATTGGAAAAGGTAGGTCTTAAGGATCACCTTCATAAGAAGCCTAATCAGCTTTCCGGCGGACAAATGCAGCGTGTGGCAATAGCAAGAGCTCTTGCTAACGATCCGGATATACTTTTGTGTGATGAGCCTACAGGTGCTCTTGATACTGTAACAAGTGTTCAGATAATGGATCTTATTAAAGAAATTGCCGGTGATAAGCTGGTAATTATGGTAACTCATAATCCGGAGCTTGCTGAACAGTATGCTGATAGAATCGTAAAATTCCAAGACGGTAAAATTATTTCAGACAGTAATCCTTATAGCTGTGAAAAAGAAAATAAAGAATTCAGTCTTAAGAAGACAAGTATGAGTTTTCTGACTGCTCTGAAGCTTTCTGCAAATAATATCAGAACAAAACTTGGAAGAACATTTCTTACTTCATTTGCATCAAGTATAGGTATTATCGGCATTGCTGTAATTTTAAGTCTTTCTGTAGGTTTTCAGATGCAGATAGATAAATTTGAAGCGGATACTTTACAGCAAATGCCCATAATAATATCACAGCAGAGTATGAATCTAGACACAGAAACTATGATAAAAATGGGTGAGGAACAGGAAAAATATGAAGATTATCCTGATGAAAAGAAAATATACCTGTTTGATTCCATGCAGGATACTATGACGCATACCAATAAATTTACAGATGAATATCTTGAGTATGTAAATAATATGGACTCGTCTCTTTGCAAAGGGGTAACATATTCCAGACTTGTAAATATGAATATGATTCGTAAAGACGGAGAAGATTATGTTCCTGTAACATCAGCTAATATGAACTGGTCACCTTATCCTGTTTCACTTAATGAAAACAAGCATTCCTTAATGAATGAACATTATGATGTTCTGACGGGAACTATGCCGGAAACACCTAATGATCTTATGCTTGTGGTTGATACAAAAAACCGTATCAACAAAACTGTAATGAAAGAACTTGGATTTGATGCTGATAATCTTGAAGAAATTGATTTTAACGATATTATAGGCAAAGAAATAAAAGTTGTAATGAACGATGATTACTATGTAAAAACAGAATACGGTACATATTCTTACAATACAGATCTTGCGGCTATGTATAATGCAGAAAATACTTTGACTTTGCGGATTTCATGTATTGTAAGACCCAAAGAAGATTCTCCTACCTCAATGATGTCAGAGGGCGGCGGAGTTGCTTATAATGATGAACTTGCACAACTGGTCATTGATAATTCTAAGAATTCAGAAATTGTAAAGGCACAGGAACAGTCTGATGTAAACGTACTTTCCATGGAAGCTATGGATGAGGAAACAAAGAAACAAACTATTGCATATCTCGGCGGAAATGAAATTCCATATGCCATTCAACTTTATCCTTATGACTTTGAAAGTAAGGACAAAATGCTTGAATATTTGGATAAGTACAATGAAAGTCTTGAAGCTGATGATCAGATAATTTATACTGATATGGCAAGTATGATTTCCGGAATGTCTGACGGAATCATGGACGGTATTACAATTGTACTTATAGCTTTTGCTGGAACAAATTTAATTGTCAGCTTGATTATGATTGCAATTATAACGTATACCTCTGTTCTTGAAAGAACAAAGGAAATTGGTATACTGAAGGCTCTCGGTGCAAGGAAAAAAGACATAACCAGAGTTTTTGATGCGGAAACATTTATTTTGGGTGTAACTTCCGGTATGCTTGGTATTATTATTGCTAAATTATTAACTTTCCCGATCAATGCAATAATATATTCTCTTACAGATCTTAAAAACGTCGCACATCTAAAAATTTCACATGCACTTATACTTGTTGCTGTCAGTACAATTCTCACAATGCTTGGAGGACATATTCCGGCGAGAATGGCGGCTAAGAGAGACGCGGTTGAAGCTCTTAGAAGTGAGTAAGGCATATTTAAGATATAATGCAACAACATAGTGTCGGCTGCTGCAAAGCTAAGCCCGTCAGGAACATTCCCGACGGGCTTTTTGTTTTATTAAACTTCTGGAATTTCAGTAGTTTGAATTCTTAAATTAATTATGAAAAATCATAAGCAACAGCATCTTCTGTTAATAATGTATTAGTCCA